>Ga0265301_10000097_pt1 | contig 146328 bp, 181 predicted proteins | sample AusTroGonzalo_MG_2_FD_193488 | JGI IMG/M metagenome (GOLD analysis project Ga0265301, IMG submission 193488) | Bovine rumen microbial communities from tropical cattle in Woodstock, Queensland, Australia - Gonzalo_04 | ecosystem: Host-associated > Mammals > Digestive system > Stomach > Rumen ... | reverse complement strand
CTTACTACATACATAAGATAACCGCAGAACTGGTCAAAACTTATGACTTGATAAAAGTTGAGGATTTGAATGTAAAAGGTATGATGAAAAATCACAAACTTGCTGAATCCATATCCGAATGCAACTGGCATCAATTCGTTCAAACACTTGAATACAAATGTGCTTGGAACGGCAAGACTATGATGAAAGTTGACAGATACTACCCGTCAAGCCAAATGTGTTCTGAATGTGGTTATATAAACAAGAAAGTCAAAAATCTGGCAGTAAGGTATTGGACTTGTCCTAACTGCGGTGCTCATCACGACAGAGATATCAATGCAGCAAAGAACAACGAGCGTTACGAACCAGACGAATGGCAGAGACATATCTCGGCAAGGAATGCCGAGTACGGTCGTGGAGCTGTGTGCCAACCGTTTGCAAAACCCAGAAAAACTGGTGAGCACTCGGACAGCAATGAAGCGACTATTGAACTTGAAGTTTAACAAGACTAAAAGGGATAATTCCGAAATGAAAGAGATTATCAAACACGGCGAGGTTATGCCGAGAAAAGAAAAGAAGCTGACACACACCTGCAAAAAATGCGGCTGCGTGTATTCATTTGTATTGGATGCCGATGCGAATAATGACTATGGCGACTATGAGGATGATTTGCATTATGATTGTCCAGAGTGCGGCCAAGTTTGGTATAAGCCGACATTCGGAAGTTACATCAGATTGTTTTTAAGAAACTTATTGGCTTAAAGTATAAACTATGACAACAATTCTATTTCAAAAAATCTCACACGTTGAGTATGAACACAAAAAGGAAAACATCCAGATTGAAAAAATCAAAAAGGGAGAAAAATATATTGTGATACCAACCGACACATATCCAAACAATGATGCAGACGGTTTTGAAGGTGCGGCCATACGATGTATTGCGCAAAAAGACAGATGGCGTATCAGAACAAACGGAAATGTTTTTACAGAAATTTGTGATATAATTTATCAATATGGCGGCACAATCGTATATGACGAGTCAAAGGAAATGTTTTTTGATATGCCATATTGCATAGTCCATATGCTTGACGGAACAAAACTCAAAAAAGTTTTTGATGACGATGCCGAACTGGACAATTATGTTGCTGACTTGTTCGTATCACCAGAAAAGGTGAAAGTGTTTTGACATTTTTCTTTGTTTTTTATTATATTGTAGAAAGAAAAACAATATAACGGCATTATAATGATAGATATTGAAAAACTAAAAAACACTGGCGTTTATCGAAACATTGTGGATGCACAGCCAAAGGTTGTGGTTGAACGAGTTAAGTATACTGAACAGAAACCATATGACGGCTTTACTGAAACTGTTGAATCGCCAGAATCTCATCCAACAATAGAAGATTTGGTGAGAAACACAGACATAGCAAGAAATTGCGTAACGATAAATGATATTCACAATGTATTCGAGGAACAGTTCAATGAACTTGTAAATTCACATAAGTTTGAGATAAACAACAGTGAACGGCGTGAAATCATAAGGGCACAAATAGACAAATTGTTTGTTGAATACGAATTTCTTTTATATGAACGTGGATTTTTGCATAAACAATTTGATGTTCCGCATTATTGTTATGTTGAAGAAACAGATAACGGTTGCGGAATTAAAATAAACTTTAATGTTTATGGATTGAAACTTCTTGATATTCTTGGTTTTGAAATCTAATGTTATGGAAGATTTTGTTAGTTACGAAATAGGAAAACTGTTGAAAGACAAAGGCTTTGATTGGGCGTGCGAACATTATTTTGCATTTTCGCCCTATGGCAGTTCTTATGTTGAAACCGCACTTACGCCAGACAACTGGAACAACGAGGAAAAATTTGCGGATATGGTATCCGCACCGACAATCCAGATGGCGTTGAAATGGTTGCGAGAAGTTCATAGGATTTTCGTAACTGGTACACCAATGCTTGAAAACTTGCATATATGCTATATGACAAGTATGTGCTATGTCATAGGTGAAGGGCAACAAGCGTTATGCACGCCAAAGATTACAAAAACCACTTATGAGGATGCTTGTAGTGCTGGCATTGAATATTGCTTGAACAATCTTGTTGTGAATAAAAAAGAGGATGAAGACGCTTTTGATGCTGCGATAAGAAAAGAATTTCCAAAGAATTTGCTGTCTGATGAAGAATGCGGCAAAGCGTTGGAGTTGGCACGGAAAAACAGATTGGAAAGTATCAAATACATTATGTCAAGACGTGCCGATTTCGGATTGAAAAGCGGAGCTATTTATTACGATTTATATATTAGACCAGAATTATGATTGAAGATGATTATGTAAGTTTTGAAGTGGCGAAACTTTTGCAAAAAAAAGGTTTTGCTGAAAAGTGCCATAGAGGTTATACGCCATACGGGGAACTTGATTGTTTTTTGGGCGAGCACGGATATGGCGACATTGCAGCAAATTATATTCTTGCACCAACGCATCAGATGGCGTTAAAATGGATTCGTGAAAAATATGACTTGCACGTTATTGTTTATCCTTGGCAGGCAAGCAACGAGCAATCGACAAAGCATTGGTGCTGTAAAGTGTATGAAACGTTCAATCTTTTAGGACGTGAAAAATACACCGATGAAACACCGAGCAGTTATTGGGAAGGCGTTGAGTCGGCATTAAAGTATTCATTGAGGTCAGCCCTTAATGCAAATAAAGATGTTGATGAAGATTATGTGTCTTTGAATATCGCAAAAATGCTTGAAGGCAAAGGGTTTAATGAACCTTGCAGAACAATATACAACGAGGACGGCGAAATGGTACTTGTTGATGACTTTCATAAAAACTCTTTTTCTGATGTTCGGATGTTTGATGATGACGATGAGTGCTACAGTTTTGTTACCGCCCCCACCTACCAGATGGCGATTAAATGGATTCGCTTGAAACTTGATATGTTTATTGTAATAGACCTTGATGTTTACAGCGGCCAGTATTTTTTCACCATATATAATCATTTGAACGATGTAAACCCTAACAAGTGGTATTCTGGTGAATTGTGCAAGACATATAATGAGGCTGCGGAAAACGCATTGTTTTACGCACTAACAAAATAATGATATGATTACAGAAGATTTGGTCAGTTACAAGATTGCGAAACTTCTCAACGAAAAAGGTTTCAATGAGGATTGCTTGTATTATTACAAGACGGACAATGACTGCAAATTCCAGTATTCGCATTATCACGATTTTGATATAAAAGACCGCATAGAATGTCCTACACACCAGATGACGAAAAAATGGCTTGCGGAAAAACACAATATTATCATCAACATACAATATGGCTGGTTTAACGCAAACGGTTTCAAATATCAAGCAACGATTATGAAGGTGTTAAGAACTGATTACCCAGCGGATGCGTTTGACATTGAACGGAAAGCGTTTCTCTGTGACAAATATGAGGATGCCGAAGCAGCCGCATTTGAATACATACTTGAACGAATGATTTAATTTTTAGATATGGAACTTATAGAACTTTGCCGCCAGATAGCAAAAGCGATTGCACTTCCTATGGAATACCACATAGCCGCTATATTCAAAGACAACAGCAGCGATGAGATTATCGGATGGCGTGTGCTGGATTCAAACAACAAGCCAATAACGCCTATATTGAAAACCGAATCACTTGATGACTGGAAAAGATTTTTAATTAGTTAATTGTATAGTTATGGCAACCATTGACGTAAAAAGGACAAACTTGTATTGCAACACAAAATGTGCTGTTGAACAGATATTGCGAGAACGGCCAGATGATATTGTCGATTCAATAATGGCGTTGTTTGAGGATTATATTGTGGACAAACTCACCACAGTAACGATTGTTTCCAAAGTTATGGAAACATCAACCAGACCAATCATTATTGAAAAAAAAGACCAGTTTATCAAAAAGGCTTGCGATTGGCTGTTGGATAACGCAAAGCATTATTACAAAAGTGAGTATAATGAATTTCATCAATGCGTTGAATATGATGGAACATATTATACTGACAATTTGGTTACGGACTTCAAAAAATATATGGAGGAAAAATGACAGAAGAAAACAAAAGTATATTCATAGAAGACCTTTGCGGAAGATTGCCGTATGGCGTGCAGTGCAGGTATTCAGCCATAGTGCCATTGCTTGGTGGTGTTGTGAACATCGGCGACTTGCGTGCTATTGACGTTAAGCAAGAACAGTTTAATGTGTGCGGCCACCTTTGTATGATTGGTGATTTGAAACCTTTTTTACGACCGTTGTCAAGTATGACTGATGATGAAAAAAAGGAGTTGATGGATTTGTGCGACATTACACCATACGAAACTCAAGGCTTGAATATAGATGAATACGGCATTGGCGTTTTCTTAAATGGTGTATGCAGTATCAATTATGATGTTATGACTTGGCTAAATAAACATCATTTTGATTACCGTGGCCTCATAGAAAAAGGTCTTGCGTATGCAGCTTTGAACAATATGTATGTGGAAGAAAAACAGAATTGATATGAATGATGGTTTAAAACTTATTTTGAGAGATGTTTCATCAAGGATTCCCTATGGATTAAAATGCAGAACAAGAAGCGGGAATGTTAGGACTATATCTTCTGTTAGCATAAGCGGACGCATTTGGTTTTCCGATTCAAAACCAAACGAACAATTTGGCGAGGAATTGTGCAATCCATACAGCAAAGTTCAAACAAAGCCATATTTGCGAAAGATGTCTGATATGACAGAAAAAGAGAAAGGCGAATATGCCAGACTTTCCGAGAATTGGTTTTTTGACGGCAATGCGGACAAGGCCGTGGAATTTCTTGATGCACATATGTTTGACCATAGAGGTCTTATTGATTTGGACTTGGCAATAGAAGCGAAGTCTGGCGTATATAACTGCAAATAAGAAACGATTACTGAAAAAAGTTTGTATTAAAATCATAAAAAATGAAAAAAGAAAAAGAACAGACAATCACACCGAGCCAGTATTTCGACCATTTGAAAGGTGCGAAAAACACCATTACAACGGATGCTTTGAAAAACTCGTATGAAACATTCATTCATCTTGCGGAGAAATACAAAAAACTCGGACAAACTGAATCCATTAAAAAACTTTGTTTCCTTGCCGACACACTCGTAAAAGAGGAAAAACTTATTGAGATGGGAATCACAACGTATGTTTACAAGGATGTCATTGAGGATTACATTGAACACGTAGCCGACAACACCGTTAAAATTGTTGAGCTTTCAAGGTATATGAGGGAGATACCAGACGAACTCGTGGAAACTGTTGAAAGAACAAGGGAAATTTTTGACGAGTTGTATGTTGTGTTCACCGATTATACTGGAAAGGAAGAACGCAAGGTTGAAAAGGAACGCAGGGATAAAGACCCGATATTGTTCGGCGTTTTCAAAAACCAGAGAAGTGTGGCCGACCGCTTTTATTTCCTTGGCGACTGGATTGATGAATATTGCGACTTAACGCTTGACAAAATGGTTGAGCAGTATAAGAACGTAAAAGGGTACACACCATTAATGACCTCGGAAATTCCACAAAACGGGGAGGAACTTGTTGCTGTCTTGAAAACATATAGGATTGACGATAAAAAGGAAAACCATATTACGCTTGGCAGCACAAACAATACGGAAATCGCAACACCATATTATGTTAATTCTGCGGACGGCAGTGAGAAAAAGAAAGGATTTTTTGACAAAATCAAATCCGTATTCAGCAAGAAATGATACCGAGAAACATAGACCTTACGGAAAACGGCGACTTTGGCGACAACCGCATAACGCTTAATGTAACATTAAGACGGATTGGCGAAGTATATGACAGTCCGTTCATAACAAATACTGACTACGAAAAAATAAGGAAATATGAGTTATTTTTCGGAGCAAGGCATACAAGCGAAAGGTTTTTTGTGTTTGATGGAAAAAAACAAAATGAGGAATATGAACGTCATTGTTGCAAGTGCGGTGCGGAATTGCGAGTTCCTTGGAAACGCCATAATGGGTTGTGCGTTGATTGTGATAACAAACTTAAAAGAGACTTGCAAGCATTGCCTTGGAAGCAGTCAAGCAGTTTGACCAGAAACAATGACGATTCGATAAGTTTCGGTTTAAGAAGTCGCATACACGAATTATTTGATTTAAGATAGAGAAATATGACAGACGAAGAAAATAAATTATTGACAGAAGACCTTTGCGGCAGACTTCCATATTACGATTTTATGGTGAGATGGAACGGCGAAGACTATAACATAATAAACATTGGGTTCGGACGAGTGAGCGTTCTGAAACCATTTATGTCATACACGGAAGGCAATCCACTTATTGAGGAAGTGAGGCCATATTTGCGGCCAATAAAATCAATGACTGAAGATGAAAGAGAGGAATGGGTTGATTTGTTCATTGAACCAGTTGCAGCTATTGACTTGATTTCCGAAAAAGATAGAGAAACAAAAGCACCGATATTATTTGCCGAAAGCCACGGAAAATCTATACGCTTTTTGAATGAGCACTTTCTTGATTACAATGACCTTATCGGAAAGGGGCTTGCGATTGAAGCACCAGAAGATATGTATATACGATTTAAACAACAAAATACAAAAGACGATGAAAATAATTAGATTTAACAAGAACGGAAATTGCCAGTTCATTTGGTTTAACTGGCGTAAATTCAGATTTGAAACTACTTGCTGGGCGGAAAACATTGGCAAACTGCTCGGTTTGTCAAACACCAAAAAACGCAGATTTATCGGTTTGTACGAAGAATAAAACTATTTGGATATGACGGCTGAAGAAAAACTTATGGTAATTCTTGACGCATTTGAAAAAAAATTCGTGTACTTGTCAAATGCGACACGTGGGTTTGCTTGTGAAGGTTCTTATGTTTCCCACGAGCGGAATTGGACAGAGGAATGGATGGACTGGATTGAAAAACTCGTCAACAATGACCAAGAAACCATAGAAAACGAAAGCACCCAGTATCTTACTGATGATGAAGTTCTAACAGTTGCAAGAAACAAAGCATACGGATTGAAATTGTCCGAGTTTCCAAATGCGTTGCAGGTTTATATCCGTGGATTTCAAGACGGGCAATGGTGGCGGAAACAGAAAGACAAAAAACCCGATACACAAACGGAAGCAATAATTGTTCAGACAAATATTGAAGATTCAAACAAAACACTTGGCAATTATAATAGTGAAAACGGGCATTTCAATAAAGTTATGGACAATCCAAGTTATTATGCCAGCACGCAAGTAACGCCGTTGCCATATGAACCAAAATACCATATAGGCGATGTGTTCACTAAAAAAGGTGGATGTGATTTTCCAGCAATCAAAATAACGAAGATAACATTGAAACCTTTTGAAGCAGAATATACTCTGGAATCAAAATATGGAACGGTGTTTGAGTTTGGAGAGGATGCACTTGATACATTGTATGTTCATAATACAAATTGCAATAGTGATACCAATATAGATGAATCTGAAAATTTAGAAAAACGTTTGAGAAGGTTTCACGAAGAAAATTGTGTCAGTTGTGGTACTCAAAGATGCCTTGGCTGTTATGATGAAGATTGGCGAAGTGGCTGCGAGTTGTTTAATGAGCAGTTTAAAAATTTGTCATAGGAACATTCATTATAGAAATTTTACGGAAGATTTACGCATAGGTCTTCCGTTTTTTATTATATTAGATTATAAAGCATTTATATATGAAAACTGTTGAAAAAAACGAAACGCACACAATTTATGTCAATTACAAAGACACGCCAGAACTTCGTGAATACAGACACGAATTGTTGGGAACAGAGGCACTTGACGAGGACTATGAGTTAAAAGAGCTTATCGCATCCGATATGTACGAGATTTGGAACGAAGTCGGAGGGCAAGACGGAATGTATGAAAACTTTCCAATCTCACGAGTGTTTGAAGATGAAAACAAGTGTGTTCGTGTCTATTCTCTTGACGGTAATGACGGTATTGCTATTATTGCAAACAAAACGACCAAAGAAATTCAGATACTAACACTCGGTGAGGATGATGCGTATCATTTTTTAAATAGTAGGAGAATATACTGCACTTATTATGGAGACAAATCCAAATTCACACATCTTCTAAAAAATGCTATGACTCTGTTCCAAAAAATTGAAATCTAATTTGTTGATAACTTTGTTGATAACTTTCTGGAATTTTTTGTTGTAGTATTAAAATAATATTGTATTTTTGCGGCGTAATCAAAAATAACATATATGGAAAAAACAGAATTTATAACAAGGATGGCTTACGCCACAGTAACAAACACTCTTGACAAATATGTTGTTCTGAAAGAGGATGACTTTGGGAGGTATATTGAATATGCGTTTCAAGATGGTGCTCCACACGACAACAGATGCTTGTCTTGGTATGACAAGTTGCAGCCAAACGCACTGAAACGCAACGGGCACGATGTTGAAACTTGGCCGTTACGTAATGTTGGCGAGATTTATAAATTGCGTCAAATGAGTTGCGGAAATGAAAACCTTGATGGCGCAGAGCATTGTTCTGCTGGACACCCAAAAGAGAGATGCAGGGAATGCCAATGCAAGCATTGGACGTATGACGAACCCGTGAAATGCGCCTGCTGGCTTCTTGCCAAACTTGATGATGTCGAGGAACTTCAAATTCCAGTCACCCTTGCATTTGAATACGCAAAGCAATGCGAAACCCTTTTGGAAAAATACAATAACGGAGAATTATGAGTAACAGCAAGGAACTATCTTCCGACATATTGCGGAAATTATATTATGACAACCATCAGTATTGTTCGAACTGCGGCAGCAAGAATCTGACAAAGACTTTGGCCGCTTATATATTTGATGCAAGCAAGCCAAACGATTTCAAGGATTTGAACTCTGTAAAATGCAACACCTGCGGATGGGGAGGAACTGTGCACGACCTTGTTGGTGAGCACGGCTCTGCAAACACACCGAAGGGAAATACTGTTATAGACGAGGACTATGTTGATTTTGAAGTGGCGAAACTGATTAAGAAAAAGAAAGTAAAAATCCCGTTTGCTGCCGTATATGACAACAACGGAACTTTCTATGAATCGTTGGGTGCTTGTCCATACAGCAAGGATGAGGTTTTATATGGAGCACCAACTTTATACAAGACTATGAAATGGCTGCGTTTGGAGCAGGGTGTTCAAATCCAAATACATACTGGCATTTTCAACAAAAAGTCATCATTCGGCTACACGTTCACTCTGGTCAGTCTGACACAACGCAATTTCCTCGGACTCAACAAAAGAGTTATAGAATATCCTCATTATGAGGATGCCGTGAATGCCGCATTGAAGTTTTATTTCACAAAAATATTCAAATAACAGAATTATGTTTAAACTTGTATTGGTATCATACAAACTTGGAATGCTGCTGAAAAAATGTGGGTTTGACGAATTGACCCCTATGCTATACCATAGCGACATACAGCATAAAGGACGTTCCATCAGTTATGATGAACAGCTTGACCTTATTGATGAAGGAAAAGAAAATGAAATCGTTGAAGTTAAAGGCGGTTGCTTGTGGGAGTCATATAATAGAAATTCCGAAGATTGGGTTTCCAAAGATTGCTGCTCTGCACCGACACTTTCAATCGTTGAAAAGTGGCTTCGTGAAAAATACGGAATTATTGTTCAGATAAGATTTGCCTATGTGAAGTCTGGCGTTGAGTACACGTTCTCCATAACAGACACCAAAACGAAAATCACATTTGACAGCGATAATTATTTTTCCAAATATGAAAATGCTGAAAGCGAGGCAATTGAATATACGATTAAACATTATATTGATAACGTAGAAAAATAATTTGAAATGCTTGTTTACCCATCAAAAAACAAAAAAGAAGAAAAGGATGCATATAAGGAAATCATATTACAAGCAATTCTTATTACAAAAGGATACGGCTATATGATTCAAGCTATGGAATATCTTGACGGTAATCCAGAATTATATGATATTGCATACAAGGCGTTGGAATTATTTGAAAAAAGAAAAACTAAACAATAAATATTATGCTTGACGATACTTATGTTTCTTTTGACGCAGCCAAATTGCTGAAATCGTTTGGTTTTGATGCACCTTGCATATATGCTTGGAAAGAAGAAAAAAACGCAAAGAATTATGTATATTGTACCGAAAACGAAGATGGCGTTATAAAATGTAATAGTGAACTTGTTGCAAATTACGATGAAAACGGTGAATGCTATTCAGCACCGACATTACAACGTGCTCTGGCTTGGCTTCGTGAAAGGGATATTGACATTGAAATCCGCACGGTATATAAAGATGGCAGACGGCAATATGCTCCGTGTTTCACAACAAAAAATCGTTTGAAAAATGACGAAAAACCAATCAGCCTCCTTAAACAAAAAGATGAAAATTCAGAGCCGCAATATTGTTCAACTTGGGAAGAAGCGGTGAACGATGCACAGATTTATGTGTTGAAACATTATAAAGAACTTGCGTCCGTATTATGAAAGCGAGAGTAACAACAATAATCACACAGCAGCTGTCATATAACAGATGTGATGAAATTATCAAGACAAAGACATTTGATATGAGCGAACCCATATCAAAAATAAAAGAATATGTTGATTCCTTGAAACATTTGCAGATGGAAGGTACTTTAATGTCAAATGTCAATATAGAATTTCTAAACGAAGACCAGTTATGAAGTCAAAAAGATGCACCAACTGCAAGCATTTTGAGAAAACAAACGTGAAGAACTGCGGAATATGCACCTGCTCTGAACGAAAGCATCCGCTTGTCGGCCATTCAAGACCGACCAGATATAATATTGTCGGCTGTACTGGTGGCAGAACTTGTGAACATTATGTAGAAAAATAAAAATACTGTAATATGACGAAAGAAGAAATACTGAAAGAAGCAAAGCAACTTGTATATAAAGGCGATTGCTATATGCAAGAAACACCAAGTGTTGAGTATTCAATTTATTCAAAAACGGAAATCCAAAAAAGGATTGCCAAGTTCTTGCTGGACGGAATCCCTTTTAACAAAATAGTGTATTCCGCATTTGTTCATAGGCAAACATATGTTCAACAAATGGTCGGCAGGGCGAAATCCTATGACAAAACGCCGCACGAACTTAACATTGAGCGTGTTGAACTTATGAAAAAAGCACAGACTTCTATGGAGGAAATTCCATTTGACGGATTTGAAAACTATGCCATAATCCATATTTGTCTTATTGCCAAAATCAATGACATTTGTGTTGACCAAGTGAGAAACAGAATTTTGAATGACGAGAAAGCACCAGTGTTTCTGTGGTTTGACGAAGATGACGATGAAAACACGGAAAGCGGTATGCCAACTATAAAATGGTAAGATATGACAACGGAGGAAATATACGAACTTGCAAGTCATTCATTAAACCAGAACATAGGTCTTGTTTATAAAGAACCTTTGGATTTGAAATATAACGATTATATCGTTGGCGCAATTAAACGCAAAGTGTCTGAATCTGTTTTGGAAAATCAAAGAATAGTTGAAATATCATACTCGGCACTTGTTTTTAAAGATATGCTTGAACATTTGCCAAGAACAGAATTTTTGGCTCACGATATACGAAAAGAAACTGGGTGCTATGAAGGCGAATCATATCCACGTTACATAACAGAAGACATACCGTTTTGCGGATATGATGCTTTTGCTGTCATACATAAAGAAACAAAATTTGAAACCCAGTTTTTGTGCACAAATACGCTGTATAATAATATATTGAAAAATCACGCATCAGTAGCGTTTCTGTGGTTTGACAAAAAAGAAGAAGCATATCCGATGCCAGTAATAAAATGGTAATATGAAATATCAAGGCAACAAGAACAAATATACCAACGACATACTTCCAATCATATTGGACGGATGGCGTGCCTATTCCGAAAGCGGTTATTATGTAGAGCCGTTTTGCGGAAGTTGCAGTGTGTTGCAGCACGTCAATGGAAAACGAATAGCGAATGACAAGAACAAGTATCTTATCGCAATGTGGAAAAGTCTTGTTGCAAAAAAAGATATGCCACGAATTATAGACAAGGCGTTTTATGATGATGTGCGTGATTGTTTTCACGGAAAGAACAACCGATATACCGATGACATTATCGGCTGGGTTGGATATATGGCATCATTCAACGGGCGTTTCTTTGACGGCGGTTACAGCGGGCACAATGTCGTTATAAAAGGCGGTGCATTGAGAGATTACATAACGGAGAATATAAACAACACCTTGGAACAAGTTCCGTTTCTTGATGGCACGGAATTTAGAAGTTGCGATTATAGGGAACTTGACATACCAAAAAACTCGCTCATATACGCCGACCCCCCATATAAGAACACAAAGCAATACCAGTTCTCAAAGGATTTCAACCACGATGAGTTTTATGACTGGTGCAGGCGTATGGTAAATGACGGCCATAGGCTTTTCGTTTCCGAATATAATATGCCAGATGACTTTGAATGTGTATGGAGCAAGGACGTTACTTGTGCATTAAACAACACCATAACGAAGCACAATACGGAAAAGTTGTTTGTTCTTAAAGGAACATTTAAACGCACAAAGGTTTTGTTTTGAACTATTATGCCATAAAAGCGAACATAACAGCCACAATTTGAACTATTATGACAGAAGAACAGATTTCTTGGAAAATAGCACATTTGCAAATTCGGTTTGATGATGATTTTGCCAAAGCTGTTTCAGAACTTGAGCTCGGAAAGGAACTCGAACTAAAATATGATTTTCCGATAAAGTCGGATGATTGGAAAGAGTTTTCCGATGATGACCGCAACCATTGCATAAGAAATGTCAGAAACAAATTGTTTTCCGACATATTCAACGAAAACGCATACCAAGAGAATGACGAGATAAAGTTCGGCTCGTTTGACAGATATGGCCGCAGGGAAAGCATTGTTCCAGATATGACTTGTGCGAGAATAATCAGAGACACGATAAAACTTGTTACTGGCCATTCAACAAAAGTAAGATACTGGGGGTATGAGGGAAACACTGATGGCGTTGTTATACTTTTTGAATCTGGCTATGCCATATATATCAGTATTGGTGACGGCTTTTTTGATAACATAATTGAATCAACCAACGATTTTCTCAAATATGCCGTGTCTATGGTTTATTTGATAGAAGATTGTGTGGATTATTATCCAATTGTATTCACATACGCCTCGTATGCAAATGGGTGCGGTATCGCCTGCTTGTTTGAGGATTATGCTGGCTGCATAATTGGCAATTACAATTTAAATAGTGGTTGTATTGGAAACAAACTGCTAAAAAAGAATTGTGTGAACGGCGATACTCCAGTGAAAGTCATTGGACGAATTGTGGATGCAGACCAGTCAGAATATCCGACAAACGACACAAATAAAAACAAGCACGCTGATTGGGTTGATGCTCTTGTTTGCGACTTGGTTAAGAAACGGGAGGATGTAAAGGCAAAATGCTTGTCCAATATCAAGAATATGAATGCCAAGAGTACAGACTATGATGATGTGGCCGATGCAATACACGGAAAATACATAGAACTTGAAAATGCCTTCAAAAAGTCGGTTGGCGATTTGGGTGTTTATAAGAATGACGATTTCAAATACAACATCCCGTTTACATACGAAGAATGGACTAATATGGACTATGAGGACAGATATGTCTGCTTACGGGATGTGAGAAATATATTGTTTTCCGACTTGTTTAATGCAAAGTCATATTTGTATAGGCACAGCAGCGCAGGTGATATTAAATTCGGTTCGCTTGAAAGATGCGGACGGGACATAAACGGAATTGCCGATTTTATGTGTGCCCGTGTTATTCGTGATACAATAAAAGCGATGAGCGGGTACTCGACAAGAGTCAGATATTTTGGTGAGCACAATCATACGAAACGAGTTGTCGTTCTTTTTGAAAATGGATTTGTGCTTTATGTTACGGTTGGAGAAATCATATCATCAACAAACGCTTTTCTTGAATACATAACCAATATTGTGTTTGAATACAGAAAGAGAGGTTTGTGCCGTGGCGATTTTGGATATGTAAAGTATTACGACAATTTGGAAAACAACAAAAGAAAGTACCTTCCAGTCTGCCATACAACAGATGACCTTTTGCAGTTTGACAGCGGATTCAAACCAGAATATGTTGATTGGAACACGTTTGATGAATTTGAATATCCAAATCGTGAAGGCTATGTGCGTGCAAAAGATGTTGATGCGAGAATTGATGATTTAATGAAAAACAAGAAATGTTAGAATATGGAAACACTTATGAAACCACGTGCCGTGTTCGCTGGCTCATTTGACCCGTTCACAACCGCCCACATTGAAATATGCAAAAAAGCAAGTGCGCTTTTTGATGTAACTGTATTGATTTGCGCTAATCCATACAAAACAAACGGTATGTTTTCTGCAAATGAACGTAAAGAGATGATAGATTTGTTATCTGAAGATTGTGGGATTGCTGGTGTTGATATTTGCAGCGGACTTCTAACTGACTATTGCAAGAAGCACAACATACATTATATCATAAGAGGACTCCGATATTCAAATGCGGCAGAAGAAATGGAACTTGCTGGCATTTATCACGAAGACGGTGTTGAAACTGTTATGTTTCCTTTGTGTGATATTGGATTGGCAAATGTGTCATCAACCCGTGTTCGTGAATATATAAAATATGGCTCTGACTGGAAAAGACTTGTTCATCCGAAAGCATACTCTATGATAGAAATAAAACAAGCAACCATCAAACACTTGTAAAAATGAAAATTATAGACAACAGAAAAGACTTCTACGATTATGTTGTCGGCCAGTTTGGTATCGACAAGGATGTTGTGTTAGACCGCAGAAAATATAACACAATAGAATACTATTTGAGAAAAAATCCTCTCTCGCCGTTGCGTTGGTTTTTTAATGATATACCAAGCCCAGACATTAATGATTCTTATCCGCAGATATATGACGGCAGATACAGATGGCAATTTCCGTTTTTTGTTGATTATAAAAAATTCATAGGAAAACCATTAGGCAGTGTTGGATGTCTTGTTGTTGAACTCGGATTCCGCAGATGGATATTCTGCGTTGAGCGTTATAAATCATACGAAAGCGGAAAGATTGTAATAAATGTCATCGGTATTATTGATTGCAACATATCAGCAAATGATAAAATTCTCCCAAACCCGATATTATTGTATCGGCCATATATGCTGACCGAAGCAAGTTACAACAAAAAACTTGCAGTGAACTATTATTACAATAACAGAAAAGCCGCAGAGGAACACACATATACGGACTTGATACTCAAAGACACATTCATACCCAAACACATCTCTCCGCAGGATGCCTACTATGCGTTGTATAACTATCAGCTTGCTATGAGAGAGCCAGAAGTCATTGATAATCGCACGGATTTGCAGAAAATAGATTCTTACGGCTTTGACAGAAAGACCTCGTTCCGAAAGATGTAGTGTTGATAACTTTGTTGATAACTTTTTGGAAAAAGGTGTTGACAATAAAAAATAATGTAGTATTTTTGCGGCATAAACTTAAAACAATAAAGCTATGGCAATTTTAATGCAAGAAAAAGAAGGCGACCGTTACAACGGTTATGTTAATGTGTTTATGACCGCAGACCGTGAAGTGTATGTGGGACACACGATTTATCATTCAGAAAAGGATGCGTTGGTCAATGCGCACGAGGATAGAGTCTATGATGACGATGTTCTCCTTGACACAACGGACATTCATTGGTACACAGACAAATAGCGGACTATGGACACATCAACGACAGCAATCTTTTGCGTCATCTGGCTTGTTCTCGGTGTCGCATATCTGATTGGTATTCTCGGAAGTGAGGAACATTATTACAAGTGTCCTTGGCTATGGGAAAGGAAAGCGTACCGTGCTTGGAAAAAAGCATACAAATCCGACCTTTATGCCAGACCAAAAGAATGCGGGACATACGAAGAATTTGTAGGATTGGGTGAAAAGTGGTGGGCGTATGTCCATATACCAGAAAGCGACTTAATCTGTCTGCTGTATAAAAACGAAATTCAAACAGACGAGAAGATTAGGGTAGCCATATTGAAAAAGGACGGTATTCCTAACTGCAAAGACGATACTGTCGTGTTCACCCATTTTTGGCGGAAGCACGCCGACAAACTTGTTGAAAAGGCATTAGTGCCAGTTATTGAAAATTATAAAAAGGAAAAAAATGAAACTGATTGAAAAATTGAAAATGCTTTATGCCAAGTATAAAGTGAAGCAAATGTCAAATGTAGCTTTTGTTCTTGAAAACAATTACGAGAGGCGGTTTCTTGATTGCGGACCAAAAACATACGGAAGGCTTAATCCTATGCGAGCCGCCCATTATGTTCTGACTAAAATATACGGAATTAACTATGAACGCAAGTTGGAACTCGTTGGCATCTGTTTTACCGAGGATGAATACGTAATTACTATGCAGGTGTGGTTGACGAGGCCTGGAATGCTGATTGGAAAAATGGGTTATCTTATAGATTCACTTGAAAAGACTTTGACAGATGTTTATGGAAAGGCCACAAAAGTTCGTATAACCGAAACACAAAGAATGTATGGTTTTTCATACATCAATATCCTTTAACAAATATAATCGCATTATAATGGAAAAAGTAAAGTTGTGCTATTATACGGTTGAACTTGTTTTAACAGAAAAAGAATACCGTTCATTCAATTCAAGTGTTTATGATATTGTTTATCATAAAAAGCCGAAGAACAAATATTTCTTCAAAAGCAAAGACAATGCAATGAAACACCTTAACGGCTTTTTGCAATCCCGTCCGTCAAATGAAGAATGGGTTGAAGTAAAGCCAAACGAAAATGTAATCAAACATTTCTGCTACGAATATAGCGACAAATACAAATATGATGTGTGTGTTATCAAGCACGATGTTGCATTTATCGATTGTGTGATTCAAGAGGACACTACGACAAAAATCCCTATGTATGTGGATATGGTAAAATATGGTAATGTGTTTGGTGCTGGTTTGGACAGAAACCGCAGAAACGACTACACACACGACTATGAGCGTATGGACTTGACACCGCAAGAGATTAAAAACTTCATTGACAAAGGAATTGATATGAAATCATTTAAATAATAATAATATGAGAATACCAATCTATGACATTATAACTGGCGAATATCGGTCGCTATGGAGATTTGAATGGTGGCTGTGGTGGTTTCCGCACGAGGATTATGACCCCAAAAACCACGGAAGAATCCATTTGTTTGGAAAATTGTATTTCAGAGTTAGAAAAGACTAATTATGGTGCAGACAGTTAAAGACGCAAAAAAGGAACTTGTACGTATTCTTTCTGAACTTGAAAACCACAGCGAGAACGAAAATTTTGAAATGTGGATTGAAAACGATGAAGGAGATTGCGATATGGTTGATTTAAAAGAATGCCAAGTGCATACTGAAAATAATTCTATCGGATTGAACACTCAAGGATAATGGATATTGTCCGTATTGCATCAATCGTGAAAAAGGTTGCGTCAAGTGCAAAGCAGAGATTTGGCTAAAAAACGTGTTTATAAGAAAATAAAGTAAAGTAACTAAAACATAAAAATTATGACAAATTTGGAAATACTATTTTTAAGTTATGTAATTATCGCTGTTTTATCTTTGTTTGTTGTCATATACAATTACTTGACAAAGTACGAACTAAATAATCAACGGATATATACAAATATTGGGTTTATTTTCAGACTTTTACTTTCATTTGTACCAGTAATGAATTTTATTGGTATGTTTGTTGCCATTGTTGAACCGATGGACAAACTAATTCCGTGGTACGACATAAAGTCTCAAGAATTATGCAGACGCTCGAAATTATGGGAAAAGCTAAACGCATATTCAAAAATTATCAATTCATATTCAAAAACCAAAACAGACAAAGATATTAAATAACAAAAAAAAACGAAATAAGATGAATCCAGTATTATTCGGTATAGTTTTCGGCGTTGCTATGATTTATCTCATTGTGTCCACACTAACATTCAAAGAAAAAAATAAAAAATAAAATAGGTGATATGATTCTTTATGTTATTTTAATTCTTTTTGTTATATTTACTGGATGTATATTATTCGGTGCTATATTTGAATTTATGACAAACAAAGACAGAAGATGTAAAAGATGTGGTAGTCTAACAAAATTTACACATAGTGATATGGATGGAAAGTGGTATATGTGTCCGAATTGTGGAAATGAAGAATATTATGTTAATTTGAAATAAAACGATAAGCAATTGAGATGGCAAGAATTTTATTGACTGCATTGGCAAGTCTTGCTATACCTATTTTAATGTTGATATTGTAAAACATAACAATTATGATAGACGGATTCATTGTAATAATTTTAGTGATGCTCGGTTGCATCGGATTAGGTGTGCTTTTCGGATGGATTGACCACGCAGATATTTTGAAATCTGGCTGCATTAGGTTTGAGGATTCATACAAAAAAGAGAATGTTCTGGAAACCATATCACTTGAAGACAGAAACTTTATGCTTGGCGATATGTGTTTTGACAGAGAAAAAACAAAACGAAAATTAGTTGAAACAATAAAAATAAGACTTGAATTATGAAACCCAATATGGAAACATTGGATAATGTTATGACAAAAGGAACTACAAAATTCAAAAACTTGTCCGAACTTCCAGACGAGGTTCGTGAAAAAATATACAGTTTGAGACTTTCTCCCGATATGGAGACACCATTCGATGAATATATGGGACAATTCGACAACATTGTTGTCGATAACTGTATGTATCATTCTGACACATTGTATGCGCAAAATATCGCAAAAGAGTATAAATTGGCAGAAGAGGAACACCGTGAGTTATCCGCTATGGCTTTCCCTATGGTCATTATCAAAAACGGTATTGTAATCAAGAACCGTTTCGGTAAAAGGGAAACACCGAAAACAAAAAACAAAACGAAAATCAGTTGAAACAATAAAAATAAGATTTGAATTATGAAACTCACTGAAGGTTACAAGCAAATTCATATGTCTAACAGCACAAAATATGATGAGCTGAAAGGAAAGGTTGTTGATAAGGTCGCATTCTCCGATGTTGGCGATTGTGACTCTAATATATTTGTCATAATGTTCACTGACAAGACATATATTGCACTTGGTGCTGATTATAGTTTTGCCATTGACGAATGTGATGAGGGTGAGCCGCAACTGGTAAACCATTGTTATATAACAGACCCAGAAACCATAAACGGTGGTGATTTTAGTTGTCATATGTGGATGGACAGCAAAGGCGTTTTACGTTTTGACAGATGGATACAGATATTGAAAGACCTTGGTATATGGACGATTGATGAACAAGAAGTCATTGACCTTGCAAACAACAAAAAAGCACTTGCGGAAAAGCGTGAGTATGAGGAATACCTGCGTTTGAAGAAAAAATATGAAGGTGAAAGTAACACTTAATGATATGAATACAAATCGTGTTGATTTTGAAACGGCAGCATTGCTGAAGTATGCTGGCTATCCGCAATGTAAAAAGGAAGATGGCTATTCTGGCTGGAAATACAATTATGACGGCGAACTCACTACCGCACCGTTTGCCAACCATTTCGCCGCACCTATGCTGCATACTGTTATGGAGTGGTTTAGAAACGAACACAACATACATATATGTCTGCTGCCGTATGACATTGAATATTTCGCTAAAAAAGGCAATTGCGTGAGATATTTGCCAGAGATATACACAATTCCAGAAATCGGGCACGAACTTGAATGCAAGGAACTTAATGTTTGCGACACATTTGAAGATGCTTGCACGGACGCAATAAGACAAAGTGCAAAGATTGTCATTGCAAAAATAAAAGAAGAAAAAGAAAAATCAGAAAAATAACCGCATAAACAACGAATTTTTATTATATTATAGAAAATATCAAATATGGCAAAAGTTAATTGCAAGCACGTGTTCACATTTTCTGTTTATTTGAGCAATAATGTGATTGAAGTTCCGATATATTCAAACATTGATTTCTTGGGCAATGTTAAGTATGCAAATGCGGAATCGACATTGAATAATGCCGAAGAATTTGTAAAACAAAAATACTTTACGAAAGAACGCATTGAAGAGCTGAAAAGAAAAATGTGTGAACAGATTATGTCTTGTGAAAATCCGTTTGATGTTTCGTGTTTGGACTATGACGGGGATTATGTTGTGGAAGAAAGCGATTTGCTTGAAAACATTGTCAAAATTGATTGATATGGATACTAATAGAAAACTTGAATTTGCCAAATATCTGCGTGATGAAACTGGTTGCGGACTAATGCTGGCGACAAGATGTATAGATGCCCTTATTGATGCAATCAAACACGAGCCAACACTACCTATGGATGTTGGTGCAAAACTGGAAATGAAATGGGTGAAGTATAACCTGCGAAAGCAGATAAATGAAATTGAGTGATTATGCTGTTAAATTTGGATAAGATTAAATGGAGAAACTTTAAGATTTGGTTTGGCGACCAAGTTAAGCGCAAACGAGTTATAAGAAACTTTTTTATAACTGGTAACGCTTGGGGTGCGTTTTCGTTGAACTCACATATCAACCAGCATACTGGACAGCCAAAGGTAACATATAACACGGTCAAGACCGCTTGTAAATCTGCTGAAAAAATGGGGAAGAAGCACAACACGCATTTCTCATATTATAAATGTCTGTTTTGTGACGGCTACCATATTGGAAAAAATAGAGATAACAAAACAAAGTACGATAAACAATAAATTGGATATGGAAAGTTTAATTTTTGATATAATTACTATTGTTTCCTGCATTGGACTTGGGTTGCTTCTTGGCTGGTATTTGAGAAGCGATGATGTGAACCTCTATAAAAATTTGTATGAAAAATATAAGACACTATATTACTCACCAGAAGAAAAAGAGGCAAGAATGCAAAAGTTGTGTAAAGATGCGTTTAACAGATATATGAAAAGTCATTACGAATTTACCAAAAACGACAAAAATATCAAAAGGAATTAGTGGTGAGTATGGAATCATAGAACATTATCACGAAACAAAAGAATAATGTTTTTGACTATTAGAAATCGGAACTATATTTTAGTCTTGTGATTTGTATTTAATGAATAAACATATTATAATATGGCAAACGAAGAAAAGATAAATGGTTGGCTTGTAAGAGAACCAGTAATGGGTTGCTTTTTGACGTTTTTCCGTAAAAAACCTATTAGAATTGAATGTAATCATTGGATTGACGAAGATGGAAAACGTGGTGCTGCATTAGCAGACTATAAAAACAATTTGTTTGTTGAAATCAAAACAGAAACAGGACCCGTAGAAGTTGAACTAAATATAAAAATACTTTGACATTGCAGAGAAACGAATAAACAAAGCAAATAATAAAAAACAACAAAAAACACTTTTTTAATAAATAAAATTTAATCTTATGGAAGAAATCAAGTACGACATTTTTATGGACAAGGAGTGCATACCATTGTGCGATGCCCTCAACACCTTGCCAGACGTAAGAACATTTGAATCTTGCTGTGGCCATTTGAAACGCAAGTATGTTGTGTATCTTTATACAGACAACCCATATTCAATGGCAGTTATTGCAAGGGCACTGGACAGAAGGTATCTGCCCGCAAAATCACTTTGGGATGTGACTATTGAAACAATAGATGTTGAAAGAACGCCACAGTTCTGTATCGGCATATATTCGGAAGATGCGTTTGAAGATTATGACACAATGATGCACGATGTTAATGAATTGGTCAAATCAATAAATTACTGGAAACAGCCAGAATTTTATGACCACTTCAAATTCAACAAATATAACAAAAAAGATGAATCATAAAATATGAAATTATGGCAGAAGACATAAAAAACAAAAATATGCAAAATGATTCTTGGTGTGTTGATTCTGTACTCACAAGGGACGAGGCGTTTGAAGAATTATCATCCAACTTTACGAGGAAAAACCATTATGATTTGTTCAATGCTGTTGGCGCAGAACCTATGGCAAACATAAGTCGTGTGTGCTGGCTAAACGAAAACGGCAGAAACAATTTATCTAAAAAAGATACATTCGCCCCAATTATGGTGGAGTTTTCCAAATGGCTTACTGATTACAAAAACTTAAACAAGCACGAGCGTTTGAGCGTATCAGATATTGTTGTTACAGAAGCAAGTGAAATGTGTTTGTGCGGCGTTGTTCATATAGTAAATGGCCTTAACGGAGTTACCCGTGTGTCAAGACAATCTTTGCGTCACGTTATGGATGTGATTTCACATCTGGAAGACCGATACGGTGGACGAGCGTGGATTTCAAGTACAATCAGCAATAATGATGTGTATTATTATCTTGTTACTTTTGCAATCTATCTTGATGAACTCAAGAAAAATTGTTGTGACTGCGGTAATGTGAAACGGCTTTACGATTTTAAGGAATTAGGAACAATTTAAAAACATAAGTGATGAAAAACATTTTTACAAAATCAGAAAATTTCAAGCAGGAGTATTCTGCTACCATTGTTAGGGTAGGGGAACTCAAGGATATTGAGAACTCCGACAACTTGAAGCAGGTAATCATTGACGGCTTTTCTGTTGTAGTAAACAAGAATGACGTTAAGGAAGGCGATTATATGATTTACTGCAAGAACGAAACCGAACTTAACTCACAGTTCCTTTCAGTCAATAATATGTATGAGATTGGTGAGCGTGAACGCAACGCAAACCACGAGGAAGTTGAAAAACTTATGGCTGAAGGAAAGTCTGACGAAGCGAAGAAAATGGTAGGTTATTTCAACAAGAATGGCCGTGTCAAAATGATTCGTCTTCGTGGCTGTCCGTCTATGGGCGTTCTTATGCGTCTTGAATCATTTGTGAACTGGGATGCAGACCTTTCTGGCGTAAATCTTGCCGATTATGTCAAGTATGACGAAAACGGTAATTTCGTTCCGTTTGATTTTGACACAATCAACGATAAGTTGTTTATCAAGGCGTATGTACCAAAAACCAATCCAGTGAGAAGTGGCGGCGGCAGCGGAAAGAGAAACAACAAAATCAAGAGGTTTGACCGTATGCTTGAAGGTGAATTTGCCTTTCATTACGACACGGCCCAGCTTAATAGCAATATGTGGAGACTCAATCCAGAAAGCGTTGTTTATCTGTCTGTAAAAGTACACGGAACATCTATTGTTTTGGGCAACATTCTTGTCAAGAAGCCAACGCTTATGAACAAGATTCGTGATTTCTTCAACGGAATCAAAGACCGCAAAATCAAAAATATTGAACGTCAAATCGGTCGTATCAACAAGCGTTCCGAAGAAACTGGTTTGTCTGATTCCGACACAATGGAAATTTCCAAGTTGCAAAAGAAATCAACCAAACTGGAAAACCGCAAGTTCAAGAATTTTGATACCGAATACTACAATGTGTATTCTTCTCGCACAGTTATTAAAAACCAATATATCAACAAGCAGGTGAACGGAGGCTTCTACTCTGTTGATGTGTGGGGTGAGTACAACGAACTGTTGAAAGGCAAAATCCCGCAGAATATTACAATCTATGGTGAGATTGTCGGCTACCTCAATGGCTCTGACAAAATGATTCAGAAGAATTATGACTACGGATGTGAGAAAGGCAAGAACAAGCTGATGATTTACCGAGTTAGCGAAAAACTGGAAGACGGCACGCATCGTGAGTATGACATTGATGAGGTCATCAAGTTCACGGACGATTTGTTGAAGGTATATCCAGAGGTTTCAGAAAACATTATGCCGTACCCGTTAATCTATCACGGCAAGTTGTCTGACCTTTATCCAGACATTGACAAGGCAAACCATTGGAACGAAACCGTGCTTGAGGCTATGAAGAACGACAAGCAGACGCTTGGTATGGAACTTGACGAACCTATGTGCAAAATCAAAGTTCCCCGTGAGGGCATCTGCCTTCGTATTGAGAACGACCCAGTTAAAGAATGTTTCAAACTGAAAACCATTGCGTTCTTGAAAAAAGAATCCGCTGACATTGACAAGGGCGTTGTTGATATTGAAATGGCCGACAATTACGGAGACCAGCAATAAACGGTAAGGCACGTGGCCGAGTTGGTAAGGCGAAAGTCGGAAAATGTTTCTTGCAAAGAAACTGACAGCGATATTTAAGAAAAACTTTTGTACGGCGGTTCGAGTCCGCCCGTGCCTACGGAATAAAAACTACGAAATAGAAACTACGGATAAAATGACAGATAACGAATTTATACAAAAGAACTATTGCAGTACGTGCGGCTGTAACTGTATCAATGTAAATAAAAATTGCGAAACGGCAAACGCTATGAAAGCAATGGCGAAGTGGAAAACAGAACAATACGGAAGGCTGGTGCTGGATGTGTTATCTTCCATTATAGATACAAACACAGCATTGTTTTCCACAATAGTTTTAAAAATAGAGGAATTGAAAAATGAGCAAGATGTCTGATGATTTTGAAAAACTCGTGAATAATATGAGTGATGACGAGTTTCTTGAAAAGGTGAACGAGATTGAGGAACTTGATGTGGATTCACCAACTGCTGAAGAATATATTGAGTTCTTGAGACAACAGAAAGAAAATAACGAACACTCAAACAAAAAATAGAAATTTTTATTATATAACAATAATGGGGGTGTAGCCGAATTGGTTTAGGCAAACGGATGATGTCAGATTCTTGCAAAAGAACCAAGCAGCAAAAAATCCTTGTAAACCGTTGATATGGTAGTTCGACTCTACCCACCCCCACATCCAAAATGGTATTATGGAACAGCATTACGACAATCTCGGTTTTCTTGATTCGCAGATACAAGATTTTCTGACAATGGGAAGGTTTTATGAGAGGTTTGTGCAAAAGGTTTTGATAAATGTATTTGGTGCAAAATGCACGCATATCAACGATTTGCCGACAGATAACATAACCATTGACGGGCAGACTCACGACAGACGTGGCAGGAAATATACAAAAGAAGACCTTGATAGGATTTGTCATATAGATTTGTTGGCAAAGTTTTCTGGTGATGATAGAAGGACAACAATGGATGTGAAAGGCCCACGCCGCTTGCGCCGCCAAGATGATGACTTCAACTATAACATAGAATATATTGAGTTCGCAAATATATATGGGGGAACTGGATGGGTTCGTGGCAAGGCTGACTATATCACATTCGTTACCAACAAGGATATTATATTTGTCAACAGAGAGAAATTGTATGACCATTCTTGTGGAATGATTGCTGGCAACACGCCAATATTCGTTGGTAATATTGCCGAAAAATACGAAAACGATTACCTGCATAAGTTGAGTAGGAGAAAGGATAGACAAGATTTACTTACCATTGTTGAAACTGATGAGGTCAGAGATGTTGCAAGAGATGGCGGAATCATTATGTCGTTTAAAAATCCGATAGACTGGTATGAATTTGAAAAACTCGCCAAACTTGGGCAACGAACTGCACAAAAAATAAACGCAAACGATATTACAATAAAAGATTACAGATAATGTTATATTCAAAAAAATATCAAGAAACAGAAAAAAGTCTTAATGGCTGTATGCTTTTCACAAGAAATGCGCTTGACGCTTTTATATCTTGGAATAGCGGTTATGTTGACTGTTACTGTATTGATGTTAATGTCATCAATAAAATATTGAATAATGCTGATGGTTATTTTGACTTCACAAAAAAGATGATTGACATTGGCGGTGGTATTGCAGAACACGTATGCTGCCTACCTTTCGCTGGTGCATATTTGTTTGAACCAGATAAGGAGTGCTTGTGGAATTGTCACGCAAATTTACTAAATCACGACAAATGCGGAACGACCGAAACATTCCAAGTAGCGTTATCCGATGTTGAAGGCGAATGTGAGGTGCTAACAAATAACGGTCATTATTGGCACGTTGTTCCTTGTAAAACATTAGATTCATACAACTTGAATGATATAGGTTTTATCAAAATTGATGTTGAAGGTATGGAGGAAAATGTTATTCGTGGTGGGATTGAAACAATAAAGCGAAACGATTACCCGCCAATTCAATTTGAATGTTTCGATGTTGGTGTTTTTGGTATGACTGAAGAAAAAAGAAACAGTCTGTTCGGTCTTATAGAACAATTGGGATATTATATATTTGTTGATTGGGGAAGTGTCGCAAACCATTTGGCAGTTCATAAAACACAACTGATAAAATAAAACTCTATATACGCCTTTATTGAAGCCGTCTGTTTATTGATAAGCAGGCGGCTTTTTTGTTGATAACTTTGTTGATAACTTTTTTGTAAAACTGTTGTTTATGCGGAATATTTTTGTATTTTTGCGATGTGATTAAATGAATCACAGTAACGAATTACAAACAATAAATTTTAGAGAAATGAAAAAAGAATTTTTAAAACTTATGTTATTAACAGCGGTTGTCGCATTTATCTTCTCTTCTTGCAAAAGTGTATCAACGCTTCACGTTAAAGTGTTATATGATACTGATATTGTAGATAAAGATACAATTTACACAGATACAATTAAATACACATACGAAAAAACAAAAAGATACAATTATGTTATGTCGCCTACACTTGTTACATCTCAAATAAAAAACATAGATTATTTGTATGCGAATAATAATTTAATTGTTGCCGTTACACTTGAAGACAATATGGTAATCACCATTACGCCAGAAGAATCACTATCATTACAAGGCAATTTTGCTATTGGCAAAAAAATGTCATATTATAAAAACGAATTAAAGCAAATTGAGACAACAGCATATATCAAAACAATTGAATCAAAAAATAACGGAAATTATAAAATTATATCTGTTGATACCGTTTTGGATATTTACACTAATTATATTGCGGAAAAGAAATCTCAATATAAAAAGATGGAATCAAAAACGAAAACAGTATCATATAATATAAATGGATATTATTTTCAAGAAAAACAGTTGAAAGATACATTAATTACGCATTATGATAGCGTATCATTTTATCAATATCTTTTAACACACGATACGCTTATAATTTATGATATTGTAACCGTGAATGATAAAATTGAACAAGAGAAAATAAATTACCGTTTATCAAAAACAAATATTGCTTGCTTTAAGAAAAGAATAAAACATTCTAATGATGATACGGTATATCAATTAAAAATGTACCAAAAAAACAAAAATGGTGAGTGGATTTCTGTTTGGGTCAATACAGATGAATCAACTTATAATGCTGTGCATTTTCCTACGGATTTTTATTTGTATGATAATGATTGGAAATATAAAATTGTTCATTCGTTTCCAGCTAAATACATAGATAAAATTTATAGTACAGATAAAGTAAATGTTGTGGTATTAAAAGAATACAATTAAGAACAACAAATTATATATTGTTTTAGATTTTTTATTATATTAAAGTATGAGAGACGAAAAAATATACTTGGCATCTTCTATGGATGCGGATTTCAGAGAAAGCATTATTGGTGCGGCGCAGATATTGCGTGAAACATTCCGTGATGTGTATGTTCCTATGGAGCACGTCATAAAGAACGCTTGGGATTATCCAAACAATGAATGGGGACTTATGGTTTTCCAGAACGACCTATCGGCCATTGACGATTGCGATTATGTTGTGTTCCTCAATTACGGACGTGAACGGACAACCGCTGGGTGCTCTTGGGAGGCTGGATATGCTTTTGCTTCTGGCAAAAAGGTGTTTGTGGTTGACATACCGCACCCGCACTTGCACGAACCAGACCCAGAATATAAAGTTCCGCAGTTTATCACAAGCCTTATGATTGAAAACGGAAGGTATGCCACAATCAACGGACTTGACGGACTTCGCAACTATGACTGGGAAAAACTTAAAAAGACAAGAACAAAGTATGAGCAGAAATAGTTAATAACTTTGTTGATAACTTTTTTATGAACATATTATATAGTATCAAAAAATGTTGTATTTTTGCAGCGTAATAAAATAGCAAAAATGAAAAACAACAAGGAAATTATCATTAAGACTGTCGGCGAGGCAGCAGACGAACTCGGATATTCCGCATACATAGTAGGCGGCTATGTCCGTGATATGATTATGCAAACACCATCAGATGACATAGATTTTGTGTGTGTCGGAAATCCTACAGAAAGCAAAAATGTCCGTGCTGGTATTTGTGTCGCAAACCTTGCCGCAAAGAAACTCGGTGTTTCTGAAGTCCGTGAGTTTAAGAATTTTGGAACTGCACAATTTACTTACAAAGGTGTTGAGGCCGAATTTGTCGGGGCACGCAAAGAAAGTTATGACCGTGGTAGCAGGAAGCCAGTTGTTGAAAACGGAACGCTGGACGATGACCTCAACAGACGTGACTTGACAATCAACGCAATCGCATATTGCGTGAACAAAGGTCGTGATGGCATTGTTGATAAGTTCAATGGGCAGCAAGACATTGCAAAAGGCATTATCCGCACTCCGCTTGACCCAGACATTACGTTTTCAGATGACCCGTTGCGTATGCTTCGTGCAATCCGTTTTGCTGTCAGATTCAATTTTGATATTGACGAACAAACTTATGAAGGCATCAAGCGTAACGCTGGCCGTTTGAAAATCATATCAGCCGAGCGCATAACAACAGAATTAAACAAAATCCTTATGTCGCCAAATCCTGCGAGGGGAATCCACGCATTGCACGACACTGGTCTGCTCAATATGTTCTTGCCAAGTGTTTCCGCACTTGACGATGTTAAAACACAAGCATCGGTATCGCATAAGAACAACTTTTTCCATACGCTCGGCGTTTTGAAATATGTGGCCGACCACGGAGGAAGTCTGAATGTCCGTTGGGCTGCTTTGCTGCACGACATTGGTAAAACCAAGACAAGAAAGTTTGAGGACGGCACTTGGACTTTCAGATACCACGAGTCTGTCGGTGCTAAAATGGTTGAAGGCATTTTCAATGAACTGAAACTTCCACTTGACGATATGAAAGTTGTTCGCAAACTCGTTGAGATGCATATGCGACCGCAAACAATCGTTGAGGATGTAACAGATTCCGCAATCCGCAGGCTTATGTTTGACGCTGGCGATGAACTTGAAGACCTTATGCTTTTGTGTATGGGTGATGTGACTTCAAAGAACGATGCGAAGGTAAAGCGTATTCGTGATGGGTTTGAGCATTTGAAAGAAAAGTTCATTGACCTTGAGGAACGAGACCACATCAGAAACTTCCAGCCGCCAGTAAACGGCGATGAGATTATGGCTATGTTCAATCTTACACCCTGCCGTATGGTTGGTGTTATCAAGGAGGATATCAAAAACGCCATTCTTGACGGAAACCTTGAAAATGACCACGACAAAGTGGTTGCATACATTCTGGAAAAATACAAAAACGATAACAAACAATAAGCAAAGAATATGAACAAAGAACTGAAACTTTCTGAAATTTTAAAGAACGCTCCGTCTGGAATCAAACTTTACAGTCCGATTTTTGGTGATGTTGAATTTGTTGGAATCGCATCGCCGCAAGACTTCCCATATACGATAGAAGTTATGAACTCGCTCGGAGAAACCCAGCAGTTTACCGATGACGGAAGATACTTTGCGGATTTTGAGGATTGCGATTGTATGCTTTTCCCATCACGAGTAATGCAACGTTGGGATGATTGGCAGCTTGCTTTGTTTAAAGTTGGTCATTACATATTCAACGAAGAAACAAATGAAACATATTACCTTGTCAGTAATGATGAAGCCGTTGATAGACACGGATATGCTGTCACATATTCATACATAAATCATTGCAGTGGAATATACACTAAACTTTGCAGGTTTGCATCGTTTAATGAAAGAATGGAGTTGTCGCACGAACTTGACAAAATCGGTTATGATTATGCAACAAGTAGTAAAGGCGATTCCGATACACACAAAAATCATATCATAAGCCAACATTCGGATTTCAAGGTTGGCGATGTCTTAATTCACGAATTGTGGGGCGACATATTGAAAATTGATAAAATCGAAAACGGAAAATACTATGACAAAAACGGTGGCTTTTACAAAACCGATGATAAAGGTCTCCGATTGTGGAACATTCGTGACGCTAAAATCGGTGATATTGTTTCTGACGGAAAACTGGTCGGTGTATTCAAAGAAAGCGATTATGTTCCAACAATCAGTTGCGGATGTATGTACTTGCTGTGTGTGTATGATATGAAAAACAATGTATTCAACGATACGGAAGTCGGTGGGTTCAATCCGACAAACTGGTATCCAGCTTCGGATGATGAAGCAAAATTGCTTGCTTCCAGAATGGAAGATTGCGGACTCTTTTTTGACAAAAAGAAATCTGTTATGTGCAGGCATCCGAAGTTCAAACTCAATGACTGGATTATATCAAACGATGACAATTCGGTCAGACGAATCTGTGAAATTGAAAACGGCAAATATTCAACAAGCGATGGTAGAAACGGAAACGAGAAACTCGGTTTCTGGAAAGGCGATATTGAATATGTTGATTCCGTTTACAGATTATGGACTATTGATGATGCACGGGATTGTGACATTCTGGCAAACGAGAAATTTGTCGCTATGTATAAGAATACTATGAAAGGACATAGTGAGACTGGCAATCTGCGTGTAACTTTCCGTTTCGGATATGACTGGTATGATGGTCGTATACGCTCAACTGAATTTACGTATGAATTGCGTAAATCCGACAACTGGCATCCAGCGACAAAATTTGAACAAGAAAACCTTATCGAAAAAATGGAATCCCTTGGTTACAAATGGGATGGAACGACAAAGGATTTGATTTATCTGCCATCCGCATTTGAAATCGGATGCTGGTATGTTTGTAAAGTGGACTACACGTCTTATGGTGCGACCGCACCTTGCTTTTTGAAAGGACATTGTTATATGCCGTATAAATGCAACGCAATCATCGGTGAGGGAAAAGGAGCACACATTTTCCACAGCGATGATATTAACCGCATTTTTGAAAAAGCCAAGCGCAGCCAGATACCAGACGAATTGTATATTGATGACGGTGACTATATCGTAAACAACAAAAGTGGCGATATTGTATTCGTGCAGTCGTATAACAGAGACAGCAAAAATTTCATTCTTGTAAATGGGAGTGAGAAACCTTATACGAAATCGGTTCTTGATACATACAAATACTATCACAAATTTGGTGTGAACGACCTGCGTGACGGAATGTATGTCACATCCAGTTATGGTGAAATCGGAATTTTCAAATCTGTTGATGAAGATGGCGACATCAATCTGTATTGTAAACTGAATACAAACAACAATAGGTTTACCGTTTCTGAAGGTGCAATTATTGGACGCATACTTGCATCTGACGGCATATTCCCAGCAACACCGCAAGAAATAAAGAAATTTACGGAAACTATTGCCGAACACGGATACAAATGGGATTCTAATAAAAAAGTTGTGTTGTTTTGGAAAAACATTGAGGATGACGATTTTAAAGTTGGCGATAAAATCATTCACAGAATGACAAGAAGCGTTGAAGAAATTTCTGCCATAACAAAGGATATGTGTCATTTCAAAAGCGGTGGGTTTAACTTCTTGTCTTATGTCAAAGAGCACTACGCCAAATTGAAATCAGACAATATGGAAGATGTTGATACTAATAGTAGCACAGCCAAACAAGATTGTTCCAAATGCGACACTAAACAGCACACAACCATAAAGCCGCATCGCTTTGACCTTGGCGAATGGGTTGTTGATGAAAATGGTGATGCACACAAAATCAACACAATTACGGAATACACATACCAGTTTGATGACTGCAAAGGCGAAACGATAAATACTGTGGATTCCACATATAAGAAATGGGATTTTAGTATGGCCAAGTGCGGGGATATTCTTGCATCCGCAAGCGGAAGTCGAATTTTCAAATATAATGGCCGTCTTTGTGATTCCCACCCTTGTGCCGACTTTGGTGTTTACAAAACCACTGACGAAGATTATGCGTTTATGATTTGCATAGACCCGACAAATAAGTTCACTACAGAAGATACGGTTTGGCCAGCAACAAAAAGACAGAAAGACATCCTTATTGTCAAGGCTGGAGAAAAAGGATATGCGTATAATGATAAAACGAAAACTGTTGAAGAATACTGTGGGTTTGACAGCAAAAGCAACTGGGTTGTGTGTGTAAAAGATTATGTGAATAAAGGTGCTATTGTTTTCCATAGGTCTGAATGTTACAACTTCAATGTATTGAATGACGGAATGGTTTATATATTTGGCAAGGATGCACCGAGCTGGACAATAACAGAAAAGGAAATGGACGAACATTTTCGCATCATACTAAAATATGACACATATAAAAATGCTGTTGATGGTGAACTTTGCGAAGTGCATCCGATTAACAGCTATGTAATCTGTGTGAAAGACATTAGTGAGCAAAGTGATAAAAACGAAGTGCAGCATTTCATAAAAAATTACATCTATGTATATAACCAAGAAAAAAACATTTATCTGAATGAACAAGACGAGTGGGTTACTGTTGATGCTAATGTTGCTGCTGAAAGTTTCAAAAAAATCGGTTACATTACAAATGATAATGCAATTAAAAAGATTGCTGAATATGTTGATAAGAGAATGGACGATTTGTGGGAGATTATCCCGTCATCCGACAAAGAAGATATGACACCAGAAGATTACAACGCACTCGGAAGGTATATGGAAATGGAACAATTTGACAATTATCTTAAAACCTTATTGTAGTATGAAAGAGAAGAAAATCACAAGAGATTATATACTTGAGTTGGTTGCCAAGACAAAAAGTGATTCCAAAAAGGAAACAAGAGCAGCCAAAAACAAACTCATTGAGATATTCACACCAATCATATCAAAGTTTTACGACATTGATATGCAATATAAGCAAGTATGCTCGTGTATGTTTTCGTGGGGAGATTATATGAATACTCGTGGCGACATTGATGATTTTGTCGGATATAATGAAGAAGATGACACGCTTAAGTTCTATTATAGTGATTGCTGCCGTGGTGAACACTATACCGAATGCTTGGAAATACCGTTGAAGTGGATTGAAGATGATGCAGAAGAAACGTTCAGAAAAGAATGTAAAAAATATCAATCGTCAATTGTAAAAAATATGATTGCTGATATGAAAACCAAAATCAGCAATCTGAAAAACAAACTGAAAGAACTTGAATAACACTTAAAATAAAACGATATGAATAAAGACAGCTTGGGCGACAGAATGAAAGAAAACTATGAAGCCCGTTACAAATTCAAAATGTTGAGAAGAACACCAGTCATTATCAGAATTGACGGCAAGGCGTTCCATTCATTCACCAAAGGTTTTAACAAGCCGTTTGACCGTGTTCTGTCAAACGCTATGGATATGACTATGCTGCGGCTGTGCGAGAATGTGCAAGGTTGTGTTTTCGGTTACACACAATCCGATGAAATCACACTCGTTCTTAACGACTACCAGAAACTGAACAGCAGTGCTTGGTTTGACAATGAGGTGCAGAAAGTTTGCAGTATTGCGGCATCTATGGCAACCGCATATTTCAATATGAACTTCAAGAGCGAGGTCTCCAAGTTCTATGAGGTTTTATACAACTGCGCTGGCACTGACGGCGAAAGTTTGAAGAAAACGTACTACATTGATGATTTTGCAAAGGCTGAACAACTGTATGCCAAATATGCAAAATGTCTTGAGAAACCAGCTATGTTTGATGCGAGATGTTTCAATGTTCCAGTTGAGGAGGTGACAAACTGCGTTTTATGGAGACAGCAGGACGCAACCCGCAACAGCGTTGAAATGGTTGGCCGCTCATTTTTCAGCCATAGCGAACTTCACAAAAAGAACAACAGCGACATCCAAGATATGCTTATGGAAAGGCATAATGTGAACTGGAACAATTACCCAGTCAGATACAAACGTGGATGTTCCTGCTACAAGGCCACTTACGAGGAAGATGGTGCTACACGTTCAAGATGGGGCATTGACTACAATATGCCAATTCTGACACAAGACCGAGAACATATTGAAAAATGGATTAGAATGCCAGAGTGATGAAAGTTGAGTTTGAATATCCTAAAAAACCAATGCCGTTGAATGAAGATACGGTCAATTTCTTGAAAAGGAAAGGCACTTATTTCTTCTGCATTATTCGCAGCACAAAAACCGTGTATAATCGTGAGAAATTCCGTGATGAAAAGGTGACTGAAGATAAAATTGAAATCTTGCAGATATTTCCAACAATAACAATCCTTAATCACGATTTTTTCAGAGCGAACAATAATGTGCTGCTTGTCGGATATTGCAGTATCGAAATACCAGGATTTGAAAATAAAATATACTTATGATATGGAAAACTTCAAAGAAAAATACGAAAATTGGGATGACCTTTTGATTGGCGTTCTACAAAAAGAAATAAACAGACAATGCTGCGTTCCAGAAGGTTATAATGCAGACATTGAGTTCAAAGATATGGATGACCTCACCATTGTCGGCATAACTGTCACAGACAAAGACGGCAATCAAGTGGGTGGCGTGTTCAAGGATGAACGTGAGGTGCGTGAGTTCTTTGCAAAAGACGAACCTTATGTAAGTAACGACACACTTGCCGATGTATATGTCAATGGTGTGAAATCCGCTGGCAACGAGCCGTCTTGGGACATTGTTCATACAGCATTTTGTGCAGGTATGGCGGCTGAAAGAGAGCGTTCAGAAAACCTTGATAAATACTTAAAAAATAATATATGACAAAAAAGGTTGATTACAAAAAATTAGTTGAAACAATGCACAATGAAAATATGATGTACTTTGTGCTCGGTTCTCTGATAAGTGCAGACTCCAATATGACACCAGAATCCGAAGCCGCAAATAAAGGGCATCTTGAAAAAATCATTGCCGCATTGGAAGAACTGAAACAAAACAACACAACAAATGTTCCAGACGAGGACATTGGAAAATACTACGACTACGCAAAAAAATCTATGGGCGTATTTGAAAACAATGACGGCGAACAATAGTTTGCCGTTTTTTGTTTTATAAATAATACAAGAAAAATATAAAATAGCAATATGGTACACATTAAAAGACTTAATGAAAGATTTAGTATTGACAACCAAGAATCGTTTTTGAACAATGTTATCAATGATGACGATTTAAGCGTGTTGGTTAAAGACACATTTGGAAATACAGAATACAAACCGAATGAAATAGTTGACTTTAGCGATTTCGTCTATAATTGCAACGGTATGCGTGAAACGTGTAACGGAACAATGGAAGTGACTTCTGGCGAAACGCAAAAGACATACAAAGTCAAAATCATTGACGAAAACGGTGAGATTTATGCAGACATAGATTTTATGCTTGTGTATTACAATGAAGAAACAATCCCGTTCCTTGACAGATTGTTTGAACAAGAATAACATTGAAACATATTATGGACGAAAACGAAAACAAAAAATCCGAATACGAAGAACTTAATGGCGACATCAACGGATGGACTATGAGTCCAGACAACACGGTCTATACAGACAGCGGAACGCCAGTAATAGTTCAAGAGTAAAGAAAAAGCCAATCGTTTGATTGGCTTTTTTGTTATTTGTTTTCGGCAGTCTGCTCTTTGTTTGTTCGCACATCCATATAGTTGGATTTCAATGCTGGTTTGTATTCCCTTCTGCTCAAATATACTTTCTGCATAAGTTTGTTCGGGTTGTCCGTATTAGTTTCACCCATATAAATCTCAAACCCAGTTACGACATACCAACCGCTCAAGCTCTCGTTCAATGTTTCATTTGCTTTGTTCAAAGGGTCGGCTGCGCCGTTTGTGGCAAGTTCGGAATACACACCAGCCTTTTTAGCAGCCTCTTTTCCTTCTTCAGTATCAAGGTCAAATCTCGGAGTTGTGTCACTCTGCATTTCTGGGTGGTCTTTCAGTTTCAGTGTTTCGCCCTTTTCATTTTCCAAAACGGAATCCTCTGTCATTTTCGGGTTTTCCGTCAATGCGGCTTGTCCCATATCGTTTTTTTCAAACACTATGAGTTTTATTCTTGAATACAAAGTTATGGCTGGGTTTATAACTGGGAGTTCAACGGTCATACCGAACTTTGACATATCATTCAAGTTCATACGATTGTTCACTTCAGCATAATAATAATTGTCGCCCATATGGTCATTAACCACGCCGTTGAACGTGTATGTTTTCAAATTTTCAACAAGTTCAGATGCGTTGCCATCAACAAGTCTGCCCTTGTTAAGCGGAAGCATACCTTCCGTATTCAAGTTATTGACTGTAACTGGTATGTCAATAAACTCCTGCGATGTATATTTCCACCATTGGGCATATTTAACATAGCCGTCAAAGAGTGAGCTGCCTGGGGAGTTTATCTCGGTGTAGTTTTCATAGTATGGTGTCCATCCAGAAAGATATTTGCTGTTGTTTAATTCATAATGGAATTTGTGCCGTCTGCCTTTCCAATCGTTTATGTCTTGGTCTTCATCTTCAACGGTGTTTATGTCGTATTCCTGCTCCGAGTTTTCTTCCGAATAATAAACACTCTTATATGCGTAACAAGATTCATTCTCTTGTATTTGCGAGAACAGTCTTGAAACTTCAACAAAATTCAGATTATAGTAAGGGTCGATAAATGCAGCAAAAAACGAATCATCGTCCAAATAGGCGTGGCGGGCGATGTCCTTCATAAAGGTTTCAACAGAATAATATCCGTTCACCCATAACTGCGCATCATCCGTGTTATCAACATTTGAAGCAAAGCCAAGACCGAGTTCCTCCGCAATGTCATAAAGCGATTCATAGGACGTTCCGCTGCAAAACATATTTTTTCTGTAATACAATTTTGGAACATTGAGTTGTGCGGTTATTGAAAACGAGCTCAAACTGCCAGTAACAACAGAACCCTGCTGGCTTCCCTTTTCCGTGCAGTTTGTTATCAGATAGTCAAGCCTTATCGGTCGGTATACCTTTTCATCACCTATTGATGCTATAAACACGCTGATTATAGAACCGTCAGTAGGATAATACTTGCTCTTTATCTCGTTGTTCGGGTCTGCCACTTCAAGAAGCAGCGAAGGTATGAAATCGGTGAATATCATTTTGAACTTCACAATGTTCTGCGGTTGCACAACATAGGATTTGTTCATACGAATCATAGGAATAAACGCATATCGTTTTGACTCATCTCCAAAACTATCAACGTTATCTTTTTGTATGGCGTGTTCATCACCAGATTCCGAGTTCGGAATGATGAGTTTCTCGGTTTTTATAGTTGGTTCGAGAACTTGGCCAATCCTTAAATCATCAAGCGTGTATTCTGCCATTATTAGTTGATTTTGCGGTAATTCTTCGGAACAGCATAGTTATAGTAGTTCCTTATATATTTGACGCTTTCAACAAGATTTACCATAAAGTCGTTCAGATGGTCAAGAAAACCAGCGAGCTTGTTGTTGGCATACAAATATTTTGACAGCGAGTTCTTTATCAAAGTCTTTGAATAATCATATCCTTGATATTTGACATCCCAGCCGTCATACATAACCTGCTCTTTCGGGTGCGTGAATCCTTTATATTTGTTTACATTTTCTTCCATCTTACATATCAGATACTCGTTTCACACGTTTTTTGCGTTTCTTTGTTTTGAGATAGTCGGCGAAATCGCTGACTTGTTTTTTGGTCATACCGTTTGCCGCATCCCTAACGGACTTGCTGACTTCCTTTTTCTTTACGTCACCGTTCTGTACGGCACGAACAAGTTTGAAAAAATTTTGCTGTTTTTTACTTACACTTGGCATAAATTCATTATAATGCTGTTATATTTATAAAGCCCGCAAGCAATATGATTTTGTGTTAATAATATTGTTGATAACTTTTTCACTTTTTTGTTTTGGATATTGAAAAGTTTTGTATTTTTGCAATGCAATCAAAAAGTTCATTTTTTTATTATATATGAATAAGAAAATTGAAAGTATGTATATTTGTGACGAAAAGAAAAAAGAGGTCGAAGAGCTTATAGCGAACTGCCGAAAAACCGTAGATTACGACCCGAATGCTTCCGAATACGAAGAAGCCATAGTGGATTTCTGGGATTGGCTTAACGGACTGAAAGAAAAGCCAACCATTTCAAAAATTACCGAAATTCTTTATAACAGAAAAGGCGCATCCTTTTGTTTGAGCGACAAAGCGATTGCTTGGCTTGGTGAAAGAAGCATCGCATACAAAGGATTAAAACCATTCAACCCTTTGTGTGAATGCAGGCACGACCCCTTGTTGATTGAATGCTTCAAAACACTCGGCCAAGAAGCGACAGACCCGTTGTATTGCGAACTTGACATATACAAAACAAGCAGTGAATGCTATATGATAGTAAATGCAAAAGACGGGAGTGAAATTGTTGTAACATTAGACGATTCAAAATGGATAACTATCTAACACCAAACAGAGAACTTGCCGCATATAAGAAAATATATGACGGAACAGACAAGATATTCAAGTGCATCAGCTCATCACAGACCGAAGAGCAGTTGGAAACTTGTTCCAATATGCTCGCCAATCTGCGTAATATGATGTTTTGCTTGTACGGGATACCGAAAGACGGCAAACTGAAACAAAGTTTTTTGCAAAAACTCGGTTTCAAATCAAGAGAATGGGCGTTCAAAGACACAATCCGATGCCTTATGGAAAATGAGACCGCAATCATTTGCGAAGAAATTGCAAAAAGAAGAAAGGAAATCATACAATGTTAAAACTCGTGCTGCTTATAACAATCATTTTTGTTGTGTTGAAACTTACCAACACAATAAAGTGGAGGTGGGTTTGGGTTTTGTCCCCTCTTTGGATTTACCTGCTTATTATTCTGTTAATGTTTTGCGTTGTCGGCCTGCTTCTGTTCTCAACTCAAATGTTTTAATTATGACAAAAGAAGAATACATAAAGAATACAGAGCACTGTGTAAAAATAATACGCACTATGTATGATTTGTTGGGGCTTGATTGTAATGTGGAGGAAATGCAAAAAGCCGCTGATACGGATTATATGATTAATGCACTCACCCTCATAAAAATTCATATATCAGATGGTATTGACTATCTTAAAGAAATCGGGTTGCAATACAAAGAAGACATCCAATATGATGAGTTTGTGAAAAAATGTAAAAACGGAGAAAATAAATTTATCAAATGGAATGACATACCAAACAAAATCCGAGAAAAACTGAATGAAATATATCAGACTTATGCCAATGAATACAGCACAATTGACAAAACCACACACGATATGCTTATGCAAAAGGCATTGGCCGAGTTCAAAACGAAATACAATATAATATCCATACTGATTTAATATTAAACAATGAATATAGAAAACATCAAAGAAAAAGAGGAACGACTCATAAACGCACAAAATCAGCTCAAAGCCGAATTCATAGGCATTGATTCAGTCATTGACAGCATCATCTCCAACATTCGTGTATGGTATCTGTTTCCAGAAATGGTGTCAAAACCGCTTGTGATAAACTTGTGGGGGCTGACTGGCTGCGGAAAGACAAGCCTTGTGAACAGACTTTGCGAACTGCTTGAAGTGAACGACAGAACCGTTATGTATAATCTCGCAAAACTTGATGAGGACAACTCAACCGAACTTGAGGACAATATAACGGAAAACATATCAAACAAAGAGAGAAACCCAGTTTTCATATTTGACGAGTTCCAGTTCGCCGCAACAAAATCGGAGGACGGAAAGGAAAAAGACAACAAGACCGCATTGAAAACGATATGGGAACTTATAGACAGCGGCGTGTTCAGAGCAAAGATTGAACGCTATGTGATGAATCACTTTTTAAGCATACTGTATCTCACATCGTTCCTTGAAAAGTCTGGCGTTACTATCCAAAACGGAAAACTTTGTGGTATTGACAAAGTGTTCGGTAGCCAGTTGAAACCTGGTGATGACAAAGACGAGAAAAGCATTGATGACTTGCTCAACACAGCGCAGGATATGCGTATGCTCATAGACCGATACTTTAACTATGACGGCAAGGTGATAGAAGAGCACGACAACACAAGCTGCTGGTGCGATATTGCCGACCGCTATATCAAAAACGAACCAAACTTGTGGTTCACCGCACAGACGGCAAGCACATTGTTCACAATTCATAATCTGACCATTGATGACAACACATTGCTTATGCTGTTTGAGGACAAACTCAAAAACCTTGATATGAAAGGTCTTTTGCAGTTGCTCTACAAATTTGAAACCAAGTCAAAGGGCGGTTATTACCACGACTATAGCGGCTCTCTTGTTTTCGTTATCGGAAATGTGGACGAGGCATACACAATGAGTTACGATATGAATCCAGATATGGATGCCGACCAGTTCCACGAAATTACAAGCAAGTTGAGTATGGTTGACATAAAGGAGGCATTGCAAGAGCGTTTCAGAAACGAGCAGATTGCCCGCCTTGGAAACATTATGCTTATGTACCCGTCATTCTCATCCGAGAATTTCAACAACATAATCAAACTCCGTCTTGGCCAGTACAAGAAGCGTGTGTACGACAACTTCGGAATCAACATTGAATTTGATGACAGCATAATTGATGTCATTTACAAGGATGGCGTATTCCCGACACAAGGTACACGTCCAGTATTTTCAAGCATATATGAGATTGTTGAAACCAAACTTCCACGTATCGTTCTGCAAGCGTATGACAATAACAAATACGAAATTTCATCAATACTTATGTCATACAAGGAAAACTATGTGATTGCCGACATAAAATATAATGACAGCGACAAGACAAACAAGTTTGAGTTCAAGCAGGAATTGAAAATTGAGGACTTGCGAAAAAACAAGCGTGATGAACGGCAAGCACTCACCGCAGTACACGAAAGTATGCACTTTGTTATGTATGCAAAACTGTTCGGAAAGATGCCAGACAAACTTGTTTCAAACTGCGCTGCTGGAAACGCAAACGGGTTTATGATGCCGCCGAAAGACGATAACCATTTTATCAGCAAAGCGGAATATCTCGCAAACATACAAGTATGTCTTGCTGGATATGTTGCGGAGAAATTTGTGTTTGGCGATGAAGAATATACGTCTGGCGCAAGCATTGATTTGGCCGATGCCACGACATACGCATCTGAAATGGTCAGAACATATGGTATGCATAATGCGCTTGAATCTTGTGTGTATACATATCTCAAAAGTCCAGAAAGCACAAATGGCGGTATGTTTGTTAATGATAATGACACAAATGCAAGAATATCCAAATTTGTTAGAAACATAATTGACGAATGTGAGAAACGGGTTGGCGATACATTGAAAGACCCAGAATGGTATAATATGTTCGTGCAATCATCAAAGTATTTGTTTGAGAATGTTTCTATGCCGAAAGACAAAATGAAAGAACTTTATATGAATGTCAGCGAGAAGAAAAGAAAAGAATCGTTGAGAAGCGAAACCTATTACCGAGACAAGCTAAATGCTTTGTGATTTTCCATACTTTTATTGTTTTGAGGCCAGCGTTCTTTATGCTGGCCTTTTTCTTCTTATAAATAATACAAGAATAAAAAGAATAATTCCGAATTATGCAAATGATAAAAATATTGGATTACGACAGATTCATAGGTGAAAAGCTCGGAATAAAACCTATAACAAAAAGCAGGCTTTCTGATATGACAACAAAAGTTATTTTTGCTGAACGCAAAAAGATACTTAACAAAGCGGCTGACAAAATCAATAAAATGTTTGGTGAAATTGAAGATTTGAAATATCTCACAATAGAATCCGAACCTTTAGAAGCATCATATAATAAAGAGGATTATATTAATGGCAACGGCTCATTTTGTTGCATATACGATGATGATGACAAAGACTTTATTGGTGATGCTGACGATATATCATATATAACATACACAGACATTGGTGATAGTGGTATGGCATACATATATGTCATCGTTATGGCATATTTCGGAACATATGAACTTGTCCAATATGAAGACCGTATGGCAGAATGGGCATTGGATTATTATAAGAACGGCCAATTTGAACGTGATGTGTTTAATGATATTCTCAAAAACGGAAGCAAATATATTGACAGAAAAGCATTCACATACGATAACTCTGTTGATGCAATTGGTTTTGGCGAAACAACATCCATAACAATTCCATTTATCATAGACAATATAAATGTAGAAAACAATGTGAACGATAAACGCTTTGATGACTTTGTTAATGAAATAAAACGTACAATCATAAAATCAAATGATTATATCAAAAAAGGAATTGAAGCGGTAACAAAATCCCAATGGTTATAAGGCAAAAATACGAAAAACACAAATAACAATTATGACAAAAATATTAAGGTCAGAAAATTTCATAAGTGAAAAACTGAACATAAAGCCTATGTCAAGAGGCGAGCTGCGAATGAATAATGCAAAGAAAAATTCAGAATATATCGCAACAAGCGAACAAGAAGACATCGTTAGAGTTGTTTATGAAGATTTATACAACAGACTTCAAAACAATCTTAACACGCAACTGAATTACATCCGTATTATGAATTGGGACTGGGTAAAATCCACAAACATTTTAATGAAAAAATCAAAACGCAATATGACGTTTATGATAAATGACGATTTTATGGAAAAAGAATATGATGACTATACTGCTATGGTCACATACACGGATTACGGAAAAGTAGGACACCCGTATATTTTTGCGCAAATACCCATTTATTATGCAATAGACCAACTTTTTGAGAAACTTGGCGCAAATATGGATTTGTGTGAGGAAGACACCGCTTATGTTTATCTGGACAACGATTTTGATAAAGATGTATATACCGAAATTTGCAAATTAAAAGGAAGCATTTTATATAACAACAAATACGATTTCTTTGATATCGTACAAGCAAACGGGTATGGCGATACAACATTTATGTTGATTCCATTCATATTGGATAACATAAACACCGTTGATGACTATTGTTCAACATATTTTGCAGATGATATTGTAAAAGCCATCAGTGATATTGACAAGATTGTTGGTGAGGTCGGAAACAACACCATCAAAAAACTTCATTTGAAATAAATTCCAATTTATGTATAACTAAAAGACGGACAGCAATCCGTCTTTTTTTATTTTTCAAACGATAATCTGAAATTTTTATTATATAATATAAAAACATTTTTGCGATGAAAGAGAAAAAAGAAAAAGAAAACAAGAGGCTGAACAAAGCAGCCGAACATTATTTCCGTGTTGCATCATCACTCGGACTTGAACTTGAAATGGATTTGAAAACCAAAGTGAATATTCTGTTGAACGCTGGCGTTAAGGAAATGCGTGAAATGCACGAAGAACTTGACAACATCATTGAGGAGGATTATTCTACCGTGTTTGACGTGTTGCAAATTCCAGTTTCAAAACAGCAATACAGCGAGTTCGTTACAATTATGACGAAAATCAGAACTGGAGAATTTTCAGAAAAAAACCGAGAAAAATACGAGGAAAACGTCAAGCAAAAAATGTTTGACCAGTGTATGCGTGAAAAGTTCTTGGATAATGTCATTAACGCATTTGACGAAACAATACCAGTACCAGAATGGACTAAAAATTTATCCATAAACTTGAAAGCAAAGGACGATGACGAGTTCAATGCCGTTATGGAAAAATCAGTGGAACGCAATATGCGTGCTTCCGAAGTTCACAGAAAACTCATCACTTCATATTCTATGGCCTTTGAATATATTACCGAGTGCAAGTACACGGCAAAGGAATACAAAACTATGCTTGATTGGAAATACTATTGTGGAGGCATTCCGAGTGAATCAAGCAAGCCAAGACTGTTTGACTTGTTCTATAAGTTTATGAAAGCGATGCGGCTTGGTGAGGACTTTGGAATCCAAGAGTTTGAAAGTCTTTCCCGTGAAATGGGTCTTGAAATCAACACGACAGAACCTATGCCGCTTGGCGAGCATTTCGGCTGGTGGGACAAGGAAACCATTTTCAGATATTGCCCGACTGTCAAAGAAGACTATATTGAATATCTCAAAGAAAAAAGACACAAGAATGATTAAGTATGTTCCAGAGGACACGAGCGTTGTGTTTTCGGAGATACCAGACGAGGTGACGCTCGCAATAAACATAAGCAACTGCACAAATCGTTGCAAAGGTTGCCACACGCCATATCTGCAAACGGACACTGGCAAAGAGCTTTCTTATTCTGACATAGATGAACTCATATCGGCAAACGCAGGGATAACTTGCGTTTGCCTAATGGGTGAGGGGAATGACAAAGAGGCGTTCTTCAAGGTTGCACAATACATAGCCACAAATTACAAAAATGTGAAATTAGCCGTGTATTCTGGTAGGGAAAATGTGGAAAAATGGTACTCTGAAGTATTCGATTATGTGAAACTCGGAAGATATGATGTGTGTTATGGTGCTATAAACGAGAAAGATACAAACCAACGTCTGTATATGAAAACCAAATACGGAAACAACGCCCAAACAATACTCGGAAAAGACTGGTCTGACATAACATCAAAGATGCAAAAATAGGTATGCGTTCAAAAGAAAAATTCATAGTAGGCTCTCGTGCGTTTTTTGACGGAATTGAAGGGTTTAATCCGAGCGATACCGACATATTATATGTTATGACAGATGTCAATGTAAAAAACTTCAAATGTATATCATTCAAAGAGGGTGAGTTTGACCGCATATTGATTATTGATATGTCAAAAGATGAACTCATTGAACATATCAAAGAATCAGACACCATTTGTGCATCAAAAATTTTAGTACCAAGTGTTGCTGAATACTTCGGAATCACAATAGATGACCTGCCACAACTTGCTAATGTATTTGACGCACTTGATGAAAAACACAAATATCAGAAAATCATTTTCAACGCATACATAGAAAACGGAAAATTTGAGATGACTGCTGAACAGAAGCATCTTGCATTTGAAGAATATAAAAAATATCGGAATTAACCAGTTTGGTCTTGTTAATGTTTTTATAGGTCTGTTCTTGTTGTCAAATCCGAAAAATATAGAAATTTGTAATCGTTATAACGCCATTATAATGGTATATGCAGAAGTTATGTGTTGATTTAACAAACATATATGTTGATAACTTTGTTGAAAACTTTTTTACAAAAGTTAGTTGAACATAAAAGATATTGTTGTATTTTTGCTGCGTTAAAAATACAAAGTTATGGATAACGCATCAAAAGAAATCTTGAAAAAGGAATTGTGTGCCAAACTGCCACACGGAATAATTTGCAAAGTGTTTGGCAGCAGAACCGCAAAACTTGACGGAATCGTTAATGGCCGTGCATATTTTGGAGAATTGGACTTGAGAGAGTTTGACGGATTTGTCGATTTGGAGTATGTCAAACCATACTTACGTTCTATGGATTCTATGTCAGATAACGAGGAAAACGAATATATGGCATCGGAAACATACATTGAGCAGCAAGGTTATGTTCCAAGCATAAATATGTTTGACTGGATTGACGCAAACGGATTTGATTACCGTGGCTTGATTGATGCTGGGTTGGCATTACCAGCACCGCCAGACATTGTAAAACAGTACAGAGAAAACTATGAACGCCACATATACGATACTATGTGTGATGAGCGTATGGCTCGTGAGCGTGAAGAAATGAATAATTTGTTTAACACAGAAGAACAATAGTTATGAGTAAAAAGAAAAACAACAAAAAACCGTCAATAGAAGATAGCTATATAGCAAAACTTTTAAGCAACCCACTATTTGCGATAAATGAATTATTTAATGCGACTACAAACCAAAAAGTCAAAGAAATTTATGGCAAAATTCGTAAAGAAGCAAATATGTTATATGAAGAAAGTAGCGGGAGACGGCTTGATGGCATTTATTTGGAATTGATGCCAAATGCCATTATAATCTATGCTATATCCAAAACCGAAGAAGAAACCGAAGACCGATGGAAAGGCGTTTATGCTGCGTATGACGATATATTGTCCAAAACAGCATTTGATAGTTACAAGTCGCTAACAATAGCAAAAATGCATTCGCTGATAAGTGCTATTGATGACGTATATGAAAAATGCGACACCAATATAACAACTGGCAATACTGCATTTAAAGTAAATTCGTAATTATGTGCAAGATAAAACATAATGCGTTTATTCCGACAGAATTGTATGATGTTATGGTGTTTTTCGAAATAACGGAAAATGACATAAACAATATGACGTTTTCCGAGTTCAAAGAGTTCTGTTCGCAACTTGACAGCAAACAGCTCAAACAACTTTATAATATCATAACGGATGATTTGTGGAGAACGCACATCGCTTCACTTATGGATAATGCAGAACTTACCAGAAACAGCATATACGCATAAACAATTTTATAAAATAAAATAAAATATGCTTTATTCAAACCAAAAACAGACAGCAATAGCAGAACAAGATATAACTTGTTACAAGTGGCTGTATAGGGCAACGAAGAGCGAACACGTAACAACATTCACTGGAACATTTGTTCCAAAGGATGTTGTTTGTGGTAATGCGCCATTTGTCGCACAAGGTAGTGTGGAATGTGAAAAAAGAAAATCCGTGGATATTCGTACACAAAAAACACACAACTACATATATTCAAGCGGATTAATACATACATTCGCAGACAAAAACGCAGAGTTCATCGCACCCAACTACAGATACGAACAATATGAATGCGTTATACCAAAAGGAACTGAATATGTGGTTGGCGACAACATAAAAAATGACATCGTATTTGCTTCAAAGAAAATCGTGTTCAAAAAAATGATAAGACGTGGTCCTTGGACGCTTGATATGGAGGAAAACGCACAAACAGCAAAAAAGAAATAGTATGGGAAACCAATTTGACATTAAAAGTATTGTGAATGATGATTCGTTCAACAATAAAATTGCTATGGAGATTGCAGACACGGAGCAACACGCATACACATCGCCAGATGATATAAAAGACGAATTGACAGCAGCAAGATACAACGCTGCGATTGAAATGGCAAAGAAAAAGGACGATATGTTCATAAAGTTTGTCAATGCGTTCACCAAAGAACTTACCAGCCAGCTTTTTCAAAAAGCAAAAAATGATTTCGTCTATGGAGAAGAAGCGGCAAAGTCTGTTGAGCAAAAAATGAAACCAGTTTACGATTTCAGAAAAAGCAAAGAAGATGAAAATAAAGAAATGGCATATTTCATTGTCGGAAAAACGCCAATACTCACAACAGACACATTTTTTGAATCGCTCATAAAAATTGCTGGTTGGAAAGATACAACTCACGCAAAAAACATTGTTACCTGCCTTGAAAAAATAGCGCAGATAGAAACAACGGATGATGCAGTCATACAAAAAGTAACAGACGCATTAAAAGATATTCTAAAATGAAATCAAAAGCGATAAAGAAATTAAAAGCATATAGTAAAAACGACATATATAATATGCCGTATGAGGAGGTCGTTCCGCTTATGCGTGAAATACTACCGATAGGTGCGAAGTTCCGTGCCATATTTGACAGTTCCATTGAAATCAAATTCTGGTGGAGAGTTGTCAATTATATTGAAGACAAAGACAGCAACGGCCTTATCATACCGCTTATGGTCGCAAAAACTTGGAATCCTTTTGTAAGAAGATGGCAATATGTTTGCAAGACTGAAGGTGCTATCCTTGGAATAGTTTATTTTTTGATAGACGAACAAAGCGAAACAACCAAAAAATCCAAAAAATGAAAGAACAGACCGAAACAATAAAAACATATATTGCTGAAGATGGCAAACGTTTCCTCAACAAAGATGAATGCCAAAAATATGAGGACATATTACAAAATGTAAAGTTCTTCGCCGTTAGGCACAATCCAGACTTGACAGAAACTGGAACATTTCAAAGAGTGTCTGTCGTTGCCGTATATTCCAAATACGGACACCATAAGAAAATTGTTGAGAATTGGTGTGTAAAGACAATGGAGTGGACAATAATCGGAGAAAGCGTTATGGGCTATGGTTTACAACCGCATTTCAATATTATTGATGACGGTTATGCCAAAAAACTGTGGAACGAATTTGAAAAAGACAAGCGTGTCGAAACATCATTCATTCCAAGATACGGAGGGAAGTTTTTTCTTTCACCAGTTGCCATTGACGGCTTTCCAGAACCAACAAACTATATGGAGTTATGGAAATTGAAATAACAAAATTCAGCGAATACTGCACGCATTCCATAGACGGATGCACAAAGTGTGAACTCGGTTACGACATTTGTGACCGATGCGCTTGTTGTGACTATGATGCTTGCGACAAAGATTTTGATTGATATGGAAAACACAGACGAAAAAAGAAGCATTATTATTAAAATGCTGTCAGAAATTTTGCCGTATGAAACATTGGTCGGAGTACCAAATGATTTTGACGGAACACATTACAGCAAAGGCCAGCTGTTCAGTGTGGATGCAGGCAACTTTGACTGCGATGTGTATGTGTGGAACGATATGGACTTGTACGATTGCGAGTATGTTAAACCGTATCTTCGCCCAATGAATACTATGACCGATTCCGAAAGAAATGAGTATAATGAACTCACGCACAACCTTTGGTATGAATATGATGACATTATGCCAGAACAGCGTATGGCTTCCGAAAACGCTTGGAACAATATGTGTTCAAACTGTATTGAATGGCTCAATAAACACCATTTTGACCACCACGATTATATCGGTAAAGGTCTTGCGCTTCCTGCGGAAGAAAATATGTACGAAAACATTGACAAGTATTTTTGTTGATAACTTTGTTGATAAGTTTTTGAAAAAAGTTATTGACTATTCAAAAATATGTTGTATTTTTGCGGCGTAATAAAATAATCGGAGTATGTATAATCAAAATAAGATTGAGCGTTTGGCCGAGATGGTTTACGGCGATGAAAGAAAAACCACTGTTTTGGCAAAAGGCACGTATCGTGAATATGACGTGCTTGTTCTGTCGTATGGAACGCACCCCTGCTGCTACATAAAACTTGAAGAAGGCAACAAGTATTACGGAAAGGATTATAATGATATTCCAGTTGACTGTCACTATGGCCTCACTTTCGGAGAGAAAACAAAAAGCGATGATGCAAACGGGGCTTTCGGCAATGCCTTTTGGATTGGCTGGGATTATGCACATCTTGGAGACCAGACTGGCGGGTTTATCGATGGTCGAAAATACACAACGGACGAGCTTATTGATGATTTGAAATTTGCGGTTGATAGTCTGTGCGAAAAAATAAAACCAAGTCTTGATTTGTTTGACAAATAAAAACGAATATCATTATGGTAAATCTTTTTAAAATTCTGGAAAACGCACCGATTGGTCAGCATTTATATAGCCCGCAATACGGGGAGCTTTCATTTTGCGGTATAAACAAAAACGGGCTAAAAACACTCCAGCCAATTTCTGGAGAATACCACTATTACACAAAAGACGGAAAACACATTGAAACCGAAGGAATCGAACCCATTGCTGGAAGTTGTGCTTTGTTCCCATCAAAATATGGTGAAAGTTGGGATGATTGGCAAGAACAACTTATGCCTTATTGCCAAGGTTCGGTTATTGTCAGCAACGGATGGGTATATGGTATAGGGGATGAACACGTTTACCCGTCAGACCCGAATGATAGTTTTTGTATAATTCGTATGCATAAGTTTGATTTCAAAGATGCGAGGTTTGCGACAGCACAAGAAAGGAAGCGTTTTTATACGGAATTAAATGACCATTGCTGGATATACAATTCAGCAAAGCACGATTTTGAAAAAATGAATTTTCAAATTTTGAACGGGCATTGGTATGTTTGTACCAATGATTGTTCGGGCTATGCAAAACGTTTGAAACCAAATTCGGCGTACAAGGTTAAATTGACGGCAAATCCACAGATGCCAAACAGCAAAAGGATTGAACTGTATGACAGCAACAATTCTTGGCAAGCAACATACGGATATTGGGACGAAGATTACATAGCATTCAAAAAGGATTTCAGACCAGCAATGCAATCAGAAATACCGAGTCCTAAATTCGCAATCGGTGACACAATCCGTTCAACGGTATCAGACAAGAATGTCATTTTACAAATATCTGGAATACACAACGAATGCTATACCGCCAATTTTGATTGTGGAACTTGCACCATACCGTTTTCAAATGAAAGTTTCTATGAACTTGTCGAAACACCTTACACAAAATCAGATTTCAAACCATTTGACAAAGTTATAGTCAGAGGGTTCAACAATGTTTGGAAATGCTCCATATTCTCACACCACAACGCTGGCAACTATATAACAACCGATTCCACATATACGGAATGCGTCCCATACAATGACGAAACCGCATATCTAATCGGAACGGACATTGATTATGATGGAAAATACAGAACGTATTAACGGCGGAAACACGCCAATTAAATTATCAAATTATGGAAAAGAAAGAAAAGTATTTTATGATGCGGGAATCCGACCTTTTGATTACGGATTCAGCAGACATTGGAAAAACGGACTTATTTGTCATAAAGAACCTGCGATGGATTAAAGGTGCTGTCGCAACAGTATTTGTAGTTCTTCTGTTCACAATAGCGTACATATCTGTATCACATAAGATTGAACTGCATAGAATAGCGGAAGAAAACGAATATGAGGTTTCCTGCTTGATTGCCGAAATGGATTCCATTATGATGTGTTATGACGAAAGTGTGAGAATGAACGACCTGCACGATGCCATTGTTGAAGCCGTTATGGACGGCTCTCACGAAAAAGCGACACACGATAAAGTATGGGAGTTTATTCAGAGGTGTAACACTTGGTATCCAGATATTATTATGGCGCAGGCTGTTCAAGAAAGCGGATGCGGAAAAAGCGCAGTCGCCAAACGATGCAACAATTTGTTTGGTATGACAAAACCGCAATCAAGAAAACTCCGTTGCGACATAAACAGACGGAACACTTCCGAAATGTATGCCGAATACCATAATTGGAAAATGAGTGTTATTGACCGCATACTTTGGGAACGCTGGATGTTCAGAAACACGGAAGGCAAGCCAACAAGAGATGCATATTTGTGCAAAGTCGGAACTGTTTATAATACAGAAACTAACGGTTACGCAAACCACATAGACCAAGTGTCCAAAAAATATCAACAATAAATTGCACGCAAATTGTGAATTGTAAAAATCAACTCATATAAATAATATAAAAAAACGATTATGATTTTAAACGCAAGACAATTCACGCAAAAAGTAAACGAACAAAATGATTTTTCCGAATATGTAGGAAAAGAAGCAAAAAACAATCCATCAAACGGAGAGTTTGACATTGATGCCCCAACACCCGACAGCAAAAACATTTTCAGCGACAAAAAGATTTGGAATGATAATCTTGAACAAGTTTATTTGTCTATGAAAAGCGGTTCTGATTTTTTGGTGCAAGGTGAATCTGGTTGGTCTAAAACCACTATTATACGTCAAATGGCAAAGAAATGCGGATATACCGTGATTACAGTTTATCTTGACAAAGCATATCCAGAGGATTTTCAAGTATTTAGAAACGGCAAAACAGTCCCTCCATTATGGGCAAGATATATAATTGAAAATCCAGACAAGCAATTCCTTCTGTTCTTTGATGACATTGACCAAGCCGATAGCAAAATTTTGAATATGATTATGCCTATTGTGGTTGAACACAGATTGTTTGATACAAAATGTTCAAACTATTTCTGCTGCGGTTGCGGAAATAATCTGGACAATATGCCACGTCCACTTGTCAATCGTTTTGGCGGCATTATGACTTGGATTACTGGAACAAGGGATTCTTGGTCTGACGCTTTTGATTATTTACATAAAATGTGGGATGAAAAAATTTCAAAAAACGTTGTAAACGCATTTGAAAAATATTGTATGGATTTTGCAAGCCCACGTGATTTGGAAAAGAACATTTTTGAAATGCTGTACAAACTGAAAAAGAGTATGAACGGCTATTCTGATGAAAGAATTTCCGAAAAAACGATTGAAAACAAAATCAAAAGAAACACATTAAGTATTGAAGGCAAGCAGAAAAATACTGGCGGCAACGCTTATAACAGAGACATTGAATCTCACGTAAAAGAACTTGCCAGAGTGTGCTACAATTTTGTAAACTCACGCTAAATTTTACATACATAATTTTTATGAAAAATGCGGCAAACCTGCCGCATTTTTTGTTGATAACTTTGTTGATAACTTTTTGAAAAAAATTGTTGACAATATAAAATCTTTTCGTATTTTTGCATCGTGATAATGAACGAATAACAGAAAAACGAAACAGATATGGAAAGAGACTTCAAAGGCAGCAGATATGACGGCAACCTCTCAACGTCCGACATCTGCAAAAAAATCAAAGAGTACGGGGCAAAGCAATTCCCCAAATGTAAATTCAGTGTCAGCAAAGATGGATACAACTCCATTGTCATCGCCCTTGTGAGCGGTGATTTTGACGCATTTCAGAAAGGGCACGAATCCGAAAGCAGACAATTCAACCACTATCATCCAGACGGTAACACGCAATTCACAGAGAAATGCATCAATGTTCTCAAAAAAATGTCGGAGTATGCGGAATCATACAACTATGACCATTCCGACATTATGACAGACTATTTCTGCGTGAATTTCTTCCTAACTGTCAAAGTTGGTAAATGGAACAAATGTTATGTGAACACCAAAACCGCAGCGGCAGAAATCAAGATGCCGAAAACAAAAACCGAAAAACGCATACAGCACGCAGTTGGTTCTGGCAACTGGGTTTACAAAACAACGGTTGCTGGAAAGGAAGGTTATTATCTTTGTGAGCGTGGTGATAATCCATACGCACACAATTACACGCAATATTCCATTTTGAAAAAGCGTATGGAAAGTATGACCGAGGCTGGGCTTTCAGTTGAATGCCACAAACACGCAATTAAGGTAAACTACTGGAATAAGATTGAAGAAAGAATCGAGAACGAGCGTTCTGAAATGAAAGAAAAAACTTTTATCAAAACCGAAGTCAAAGAAACGCCAAAACACAGAAATATTGAAATCATAGATTATTCCGAAAAAGCAATCGCTGTTATAGGCGACACGAAACCCATCAAAAATGAATTGAAGGCCGCTGGCGGCGCATTTAATAAAAGATTGTCCTGCGGATGCGGATGGGTTTTCAGCAAGAGAAAACTTGATGTTGTCAAAGCACTTGTTGCTGGCAAATAAATTTATTATAAATACATTTAATAAAATCATAAAATGGAGCACATAAAAACATATAAAGAATATAGTACAGAAAAGTCTAACTTGACAAGCGTATTTGAGGAACAACGCATTTATGCAGCACCACTTCTTGAAGTAAAAGATGTAGGAAATATGTTTCGCAGACACAATAAAGACGGATACATCATAATAAGCGGTTGTATAGACGTTTCAAGAAGACACAAAAAAGATATAGCAGAATATGCATCTGCTATTGGGAAAACACTTGAAACGCTTGATATAAACGAATATATTGATGAAACAGATTATTACAAGCGTCTTCTTTTAACACTTGACAGACTTGAATCGGAAAACTATGAACCTAACAAGATTTCAAATCTTAAAAAATCAACAAAACATATGCTAATTAAAAATAATGAAGAAAACAAGCAAGCCACAAAAAAACTAAAAGAACGTTTGAAACAAGATGGTTATACATTCACAGTAACAGCTGGAGGATATGTTGAGAACGGTGTGAATGTGCTTGAACACTCATTTGTAATCTACGTTGATAAAATTGATTTCATACACAGAGGAAAGGTAAATTCAAAAGAACACAAATACAAATGTTCGTTTGATGAACTCATAGATTACGGAAAAAAACTTTGTTCAAAAGAAGAATTTGACCAAGAGTGCTTCTCAATTAAATATCCAAACAACGGCCAAGCCGTATGGATGAATGAAAAAGGAGAAATTGTGATGAAATTCAACAAAACCTTGGTTAATGATGAAGAACAAAAATATTTCACAACGACAGTAATGTCAAAAAAGAAAAAAGATTTAGGTTTCTTTACTCCAGCAAGACCGCAAAAGTTTTCGTTTGTTGAATCATTTTGCAAATATGATTTTCCTTGCTGCAATGAATTTAAATATATTAAAGAAATGGACGGCATCACTTGCTGGTAAAAATAAAACAACAATTATGGCACAGAAAATTGAACGCATAGACGAATTTACAAGACACGAGAAGCACAGACTTGTGAAAAATGCAATCGGAACATTTATGGGAAAGAACGGCGGAATCAAAAACTTCACGATTTTGACCAGTGAAAACCCAGATTCCAAAGAACTTTCATACAAGGAAAACCGAGAACTTTTTGCTGACTTGAAAAAAAGTCTGAAAAGCGGACGTTATGTGTGGGTTGAACAGAAAGGGCATTTCGGCGGAAATGACGAGCATTCGCTTTACATTCTGAATATGCCGCTCAATGCTGACGGATATCCAGCAACTTCAGCATACTACGCTGGAAAATACGAACAGACATCGTTCATTTACGGTACTGTCATTGACGGAGAACTTCACTCGTTCTATTATGCGAAAAAAGACACAAACGCAAAATATGACAAAGTACGAAACCCATATGTTCTGGTTGAGGAAACGGTCGGTGTCAATGACGCAAGCAATGCGGAGGACTATTCCGTAATCGGAAAGAATTTCAAATACACACTTCCATTTAAGATTTTTGAGGATGTGAGCGAACAGATTGTTCAAAAAATAAAAAATGCCGTTGTGAGAATCAACGAAAAAAGCGGAAGCAACAAAACATTTGACGATGTTTTCCATTCAGTAACCGAATGGGTTGGTTATGATGGATTTTTGCACAGAGGCGTGTATCTTGAACTTCTTGACGGAATCCAAGCGTAATATGGAAAAGTTTTCTGAAAAAAATCCTTGTGTAAAATTCGGTTGGCTTGATGCTGACGGCAAGATTGTCTATATAAAGAAAAAGGCATACGACACCGACAAGGAAGCCATAGAAGCAGCAAGAGTGCTTAATGCAAACCAGCACACCATATACAAGGTCGTTGCTTACAAATGCCCAAATTGTTTCAAATGGCACATAGGCAGAAACGGAAAACCGCTATCCGACAAAGACAAAAAACATTATACAGCACATCATATCTAAATTAAAGACCGCACATTGCGGTCTTTTTTATTCGTATAAATATAGAAAAACGAACTGTTATGAATTGGAAATTCAATCCAAAAACTGGAACTATGGAAATGCAGAAACGAACTGGTATAAACGTAAGTGCAAGACAAGGCGGCATAATGGTTGAGGACTATGACCGACACATACAATTTCTGATAAACTACGGCAATAGCAGAATAACGCATTGTGTCGGATGTCGTGCCGATGACCTTCATTTGTTTGATGACAGAAAAGCGAATGAAATCGCAAATAAAGTGAAACGCATTGGCATTGGAAAAGGCATAGACGAATCTATGTTTGATTTCAGAACATATTCCATTGCATATAAAAACGATATATATAAATATAACAACAATAAAAAAGACAATATGAATACAAACGAAAACATCTCCTCAAGATATCAGAATTATATTGAGGAAAGGCTTAATGAGCTTATGCCAGATTTTGAACCAATAAATGAGGCAAATGATTCTGAAAGAAAAGAAGCAAACGCTGATTTTAAAGAACTCCACGTAAAAGATGCCCCTAAAGTTAAGGGCTATTTTAAGATGATTTCCATCCGTTATATGAAACGTGTGAGCGACATTAAAAAAATGTGTATTGAATACATCAACACATATATCGACTCCTGCTTGAATGTAGCCAAAAAAATGGTTGATGAAGAAGGCGGCGAACTCAAATTGATTGACGGTCAAGACAGCCTCGCAAAATCAATGAATTTTAAAAAGGAAGGTGTTAGCACAAACGGACAAGAAAAAGAAGCCGACACACTTAAAGGTGTTTTGTTTTTGACTGGCGATAAGGCTTTGCAGGACAAACTCACAGCAATTCTTAAAAAAATCAGACTTCGTGCCCAAAAATCAGAATCTCTACTTGAATGGTCTGAACTTATGATTGAACAGTCCAAAATCATTTCAAACGAAATCGTGTTTGAAGAATGTAACAAAATGATTAAGGACGAATCAAAAAGAAAAGACAAAGACAAAGAATTTGCAGAAGTCAAAAAACAATTTGACGAACAATGCAAACAAACCGAAGAGCTTAATAAGGCTATGGATAGTGTCTATAAAAAAATCAACGGTGATATTAGTGGCGTTATTTCAACATTCAAAAAAGAGGATTTAAACCTTACCAACAACGCAAACACCGATGGATTTGACTTTGACCCAGTTGTTGATGGTAAAACAGTTACAAAATCAGACGATAATAAAGAATCAAAAAACGTCATATTAAACAGAACTGGATGGAACAAAGAATATGCAGATGCAACAATAGCAAGCAAAGAAGTTTTGGATGAATATGAAAAATTCACAAAAGCCAAGACAAACGCTTCAAACAAAGAAAAAAATTACGCATACGCAATCGCAAGCATTGACAATATGAACATTGGTAAAAAAGTGTTTCCATCCCCGATTGATATAGCATTTGCCGTTGCAAATTCAAAGAAAACGGTTTCTGAGCTAAAAGGTGCAAAAGACGGAGATAATTTGAAAAGCGACCTTGTTGATGTATCAAAACTCCAAGACAACACAATTGATGGTGATAGCATCATTAAAAGCATAGTTAGCGATGCAAAACTTTTTTATCAGACATTAGCTTGTACATATTCAAGTATGTTTTCAAAAATAAACACTTGCATTACAGACAAACCAGAGAAAGCCAACGAAAACCAAAATTATGTGCTTTCTTCTGAAGAGTTCATAAACGAAAAGTATTTCAACAGATACTAATGAAACAAGTTCTGGATTATAACACATTTATTTCCGAAAAACTGGATGTAAAACCAGTAACCAAAAATGAACTGGCATCAATAAAAAACGATGCCAGTTCTGATATAAAACATTGTTGGACAATATAAACAAGAAAGTCAAAAATCTGGCAGTAAGGTATTGGACTTGTCCGAACTGCGGTGCTCATCACGACAGAGACATCAACGCAGCGAAGAACAACGAGCAATATGAACCAGACGAATGGCAAAGACATATCTCGGCAAGGAATGCCGAGTACGGTCGTGAAGCTGTGTACCAACCGTTTGCAAAACCAAGAAAAACTGGTGAACATTCGTACAGCAATGAAGCGACTATTGAACTTGAAGTCTTATAAATAATTTACAAGACTAAAAGGGATAGTTCCGAATAATCTTTGTTTAACTTAACACAAAATAATATGGACTACATAGAAGATAAAAACAGACTTGACGAGCAGCTTGCCGACACAATCATTGATAACGGCTACGAACTTGACATCAGCGAACTTGACTTTATGTCTTACGGTATGCCCGTAACAAGCGTCAGCGCAGATGAGAACGGAAAAATCTATTTCTACACAAATGAAACCATTGACGGCATTCCAGTGGAGCTCCAGCTTGACGATGAGGAATATATCGAACTCGCAAACCAAATCATAGAAAATTACCAATAAATGAAAAGAGTATTCAGATTTTTGAAATCATTTTTCCGATACATATTCACTGGGCATTTCCAGAATATGCCGTTTGACGAATATTCACGCCGTATAGCAATATGCTCGGAATGCGAACACATCAACAAAGGCAACTACACCTGCGGTGTCTGCGGATGCTATATGGACAAGAAAGCGAAGTGGTCAACGGAGCACTGCGAACTTGAAAAATGGTAAAAACGGCTCGTATAAATATAATAACAATATAATGTTTTTATGAACGAGAATCTCTTGCGATTGATTTATTCCCACAAGAAATGCGGTCTGACTGACGAGCAGATTTTGAGCGTGTTTCTTGGTATGGGTGTAGTTGAACAAGTTGCCAAAGACCATCTTGAGTATTACAAGAAATACATTGACAACAAAAAAGACCCTATGGCGACTGACGATTTGAAACTTGACACTGGTTTCCAAGTGAAAGGCGAAAATAAAACGAATATAAATATAAAAGAAAATAATAATACCGTTATGAAGAAATTAAATATCATTCAGTTATATGAAAATTTGTCAACTGCCGCTCGTGAACTTCACGAAATGGCTACCACAAAGGCAAATGCTTCATATTCAGCAATTACGGCCTATTCCATTATTGAGCAGGCTATGTCAAATCTTCCAAGTGAAGTTTCCCTGCTTGCCAGCCGCAAGCGTGCAGGTCTCCCAGTGGATGACACAAAGGTAAACCCAGCACTCAAATACGAAGTCGCCGAAAGCGTTTACAGTATGCTTAACGGTAGCATCCTCGTTCCCGCCAAAGTTCTCTGCGAATATATCAAAGAGAGTATGGAAAGCGACAAATGGGGATATGTGGGCGCAAAGGTTATGAAAGCCTGCGGTGCTAAATCTTCAAACAATATGTACGCAGCACTTTACGAACAAGTGGCAAGCGTTCTGTTGAGCGACAACATCTACGAAAACTTGAAGAAAGTTGTCAGCGAATCCGAGTTCTGGTGCAGCGAGTCAAAACAAGTTGTAGCCCTTATGGAATCCGAACAATACGGACTTACCAACGAACTCAACAAGACTGTGGTTGAAAACAGCGGTTACACAATGGTCGCTATGTTCTCGCCAATCCTTGAAAGTGAAGAAGGCGTTTCTTTCAACCTCTATGGCAAAAACTATATGTTGAAAGACGGCAAGGTTATGGAATGCAAAGTTGCTGACAAACGTTACAATGATGTCGTGAACGGCCTCCGTCTTATGGCTTACAACGCAAAAGACAACACGCTTGAATACTACGGCGTGAATGGTAAAGTTCTTGAATATCACCTCAACGAAGGCAAAATCAACCTTGGAAGCAACGATATGACAAACCTCGCTTCCATTGATTTGAGAAACAACCTCTCAATCAGCGGTCTGTTCAGCAAAGCAACTGTCGGTGACATTGACGTTCTTACGAAAATGTTTGAAAGCCGTGATTTGATTGGCGGTCTTGACAGCTGCATCAACTTGAAGTCTGAATTGACTCCTGGCCTTTTCTTGACACTTATCTCTGTTGAAGAGGGCTACTATGTGAATGTTGTAAACTACAACACGCTTGTCAATGAAATGAGGTACTTCAAATCAGCAACCGCTGCAAAGAACTTTATCAAAGAATCATTCAACTACGATGCCACCACAATTTTGAGGGAAGCACTCAAAGCCGAAGGTGACAAGAACGCAGCAATCCTTGAAAACCGCAACAAAATCCAAGAGAGAATTGACTTCTTGAAGGAAAAACGTGGTGAAGTTATGGCAAAGATTGAATCTATGCCGTCAAACATTGACTCAACAAGCCTCGTTGAAGCACTCAACCTGCTTGAATGCGAAATCAAGGACAATGAATGTGCTCTCGCAGACACATTCAAACAAAACCTTTGCGGTGATAACTGCGTTGAGGTTAAGGTCTGCAATGTCGTAGGCACACTCAACCCAGGAGACACCGTTTACGTGGACGCAGCCGCTTTCACAGCAGCACCAGACTGCTCAACAATCAGCGTTACCGACCCGAAAACTGGCTCTGCAATCGTGGTGAACAAATCAGACCTCGTGTTTGACTTGAACCACCAAGCAGAAGAACCAAAATGCTGCGACAACGGGGATTGCAAATGCAATCCTAATGAACCAGTTGTTGCCCCAAATAACAATCTCGGTGATGACAATGTTCTGATTGGCGAATGTGGCGGCAAGAAAGACGATGATGAAGAATAAACATCATCACAAACAAAAGAAAAACCCGATAATTAAATTATCGGGTTTTTTATTTCGACTTAATTAAGTATTACTGTTAGTCGCAGCAGCATTCAATTTCACTGCCATCCCATTTTTGGAACACCTCGTGCATACTTCCTCTTGAATAATATATTTTCCCGTTTTTTTGGATACGGAAAGTTACGGGTTTTGTGCTTGTAATGTCATTCGGGTCAGCAACAACAGCATAAGACGGCATATTATACGCACCACGTGTCACCTTTTTTCCGATAGGTACAGCCCAAACAGTTTTATTTGTGGCTCTGATAACTTTATAAAAATTCGGAAATGCCGAACTATAACTGTAATACCAATATATGATGTCACCAGCCATATACAACTTGTCTTTCAAATCCTTAAGCTGTGTTTTCGTAACTGGCGTAATATCCAGTTTCTCGTCCAATTCAACAGCGTTTATATTGAATGACATTTCCTTAAATCTCTTTATGTGTGTCATATTCCTATGTATTATTTTTCTCCCTGCCACCTCTCGGTGTCAAATGTTATGTCAAGATGCGTAATCCTATGATGTCTTACAGCCATAGCCATACCCCTCAAAAACGCTGTCTGGCCTAATTTTGCCAGCACTTCTTCTGCCGTATATACATTTCCCTTATCGTCATACATTTCAAGCCCGTAATCGGCCAAAACCTGCTTAAACAGCTCAATGTCATCGTCATCATACCCCATTCCACGCAAAGTTTCAATATCAAATTGTGTCAATTTGTATTGCGGCTTGCCGAGTTCAGAAAGACGTTGCTTTGTGATTGGCTTTATACCCAATCTCTCCGCAACAAACCCGTTAAAATCAAGCACACCCATATTATCCGAACACCTCGCACAAAGCCTCATACAAATCCTCCTCATCCACAATTTTTCCAATGGATTCCAAGTATTCTGTTGCGGCTTCCGTTATGTTTTCCATCAAATTATAATCAGCGTATTCAAGCGTGCATCTGTAATGCTCAATCTTCCCCATAGCAATATCATACTTGCTGTCAAACCTATCAACATTGTCAAGTATATATTGTATGCAGTCTGTATCAACAATCTCATTCGGTGTGAAACATTCCACCGTATATATGCGATTACCGTTATATTCGTCAAGTCTTAAAATTCTCATAAACCTAAATTATTGAAGTTTGTCAGTAACGAGATATGTGTTGTTCGGGTCGATTGACACCATATTGCCGAGCAATGAAAGGAATGCGTTGCCAAGAACAATCTTACCTTCGCCCTCTTGATTAACTTTCACCTTATACATAACATTCTTGTATGTAGCATCATTGAAGTCTATACGGCCAGTAACAAGATAACTGCGGCTCATATCAGTTTCAATGAGCGTTCCGACCACTGGTCTTGTTACAGTGTTCTCGCCGACACAGAACGAAACATTATTGGCATCCTTATTGTATGAAGCAGACTTTGTTTCAATCACATTTATATCGGTATTCATATCAAACATAATGTCTGACGGACACTCAACATCACCGAACACAAGGTTTGCGGATTCAACGCTTCCGATAACTGTGAAATTGTTGGTAATGTACTTGAACTTTTTCAAGAAGTCAAATATGTAGTTCACTGGAGAAACTTCAGAAACAGAGGAAATGCCTTTCACGCCAGGCGAAGCATTCACCTCAATAATATAGTTGTCGCCAGTATTCTTATCCACAATCATATCAACACCGCACCAACGACATTTTACTGCGGCTGCTGTCTTTATAGCAAGTTCTTTCTGCTCGTCAGTAAGCTCAAACTTCTCAATAGTACCGCCAAGGCTGAAATTGGTGCGGAAATCGCCATCAATCTTGTTACGGCGCATAACACCTATGATTTCAAAAGCATCCGTGTTATTGGACACCCTATTGTATGATTTATTAAATACGTGAATACGCAGGTCATAGTCTGATTCAATCTTGTTCTGCAACAGAATTTCAGCATTAGGAACAAGTTTGAACATAGTTTCAAGCGTTGATTTGAGGCTCATATATGAATCTATAATGAACACGCCAATGCCTTTCTTACCGTCAAGAAGTTTACAGACAATCGGGAATTTTCCACCAATGAAATTCACTTTCTTTTCAAGCCTTCCCATATCGTCAGATGTGACAACAGTCGTTGCTGGTGTCGGGATGCTCTCTGCGGAAAGAACCTTGTATGTGGTGTATTTGTTCTCGCAGTTCTCATAACTGTCAAGGCTGTTGATTACAAAGAAACCACGATTTTCAAATTCTTTCAAAAAGTTCTTTGTGCGGGAGTTTTTCAAAATCGTAAGACGTGGCAGAATAATGGTGTTATTTGTTCCGATTTCTGAACTTTTGTCACCATCAACGAGAATGAAGTCCTTGTCGTTTTTCTTTTCAAGAACAGCCGTTTCTGGATTGGCGTACAAGAATGCTATACCATATTCTTTACACTTGTCTTTCAGCATTTTGCAGAAAGTTGAATTGGTTATTGAGCTCAAATACAAGAGCTGCACGGTGTCAATTTTCTTTGATTCATTGACGAACTTATAGGTCTTGGATAATGATTTCATACAAAAATTTCTTTTTTTATTATATATTTATACGGGAACTATTTTTGATATGAATATGCGTTATGTGATAATGGAGAAATGACAAAAAAGTGATATAACGAAACAACAAAATTATAATGGCATTATAATGAAAAACAAGAACTATGAGAAAATTTGATTTGAACTACCATATCATAGACCGCTGCAACAAGAACTGCATTGCTTGCGGCCACTATGCACCGCTTGCACCAAAAGAAGATAACGGCGTAACTGTTGAAGATTTCAGAAAAGATTTGGAATTGTGCGGGTTTCTGCGTCCTTACATAAAAAAGTTTTATATAACTGGAGGCGAACCAACACTCCACGAAAACCTTAAAGAAATCATAGAAGTAGCAACCGATTGGTTTGACAACGTGTGGGTGACTACAAACGGAATCAGCCTTGATTTCATAAAAAACAACGTGGACTTCATCAACAAGACTGGCGTGCATTTCATACTGACAAATTACAGTTTCGCCCGTGTGCAGGAAGCGGCCAACATACTCGGCTATGTGGAAAATTTTTGCATACCGAGACTTGATGACGGAAATGGAAACCGCATTAAGTTCAACACCCAGCAAATTTCAAGAAAAATCGTAAACCCGACATTACGGCAATGCAATAGGGGAGAGTGCGTACATTACAGATACGGAAAACTTTATATGTGCCAGATTGCAGCCAATCTCCATATACTTAAAAACTATTTCAAAGATGAAGTTTCAGAGTTCACGACAGACGGCACGTTTATTGATTTGAACGAAACACAAAATTTGGAAACCATAGAGAAACTTCTGTTCTTGGATTCACCAAAATTGTGTGAGCATTGCAACGAGCCATTCTATCAGAAAGGTCTGAAAGACAATACGAAACCTTTATGTGCGAGTAAAAAACTTTTGTCCGAATGGATTGAGGACGCATAGCACACACATTTTTCTGAAAAATTTATTATATTAGTGTAGCCAGACACGAAATTATGTTTGGCTACACATATAAATAAACAAATTGAAACTTTGGACGAATGACAAAGGAAGCAATTAAACAGCAGATAAAAGAACACCCGAACTATCTGATGGAAAAATCCTTCAGATTAAGATTTCCGAATGAATATGCGGAAATCTGTGGTATGACATTTCCAGACAAATTTTCATTCAAGCAAAAAGCATATCATTATCTTAATGATGATGAACGATTATTGCTTGGCGTTTGCGCAAACTGCGGCAAACGATGCAAGTTCTTAAACTTTTTTTCTGGTTATTCCAAATATTGCAGCCTTAAATGTTCAAGCAATTCCGAAGAAGTTAGAGAAAAAACAAAGCACACAGTCAACGAAAAATATGGAACCGATTCCGTATTACAAGTCAATTCTATCAGAGAACTCGGAAAACAAACTATGATGAAAAATTATGGAGTTGAATATGCTACACAATCATATAAAATACAAGAAAAAATAAAAAGCACAAATATTAAAAAATACGGAGTTGAACGTCCTACGCAATCAAAAGATATTCAAAATAAAGTAAAAGCAACAAACATCAATAGATATGGTGTTGAATATCCAGTAACACTTGATTCTGTCAAAGAAAAAGCAAAACATACCAATATGTCAAATCTTGGCGTTGAATATCCTATGCAATCAAATAAAGTTAAACAAAAATCTATTGACACCTGCGTTAAAAAATATGGAACAAAAAGCATAAATTCTTCAGATATTGTAAAAGAAAAGAAGAAGCAAGTGTTTTTGAAAAAATATGGTGTAGAAAACCCATTCCAATCAGAAACAATTAAAAATAAAATCAAAAAGACAAACATAGAAAAATATGGCGTAGAAAACCCATCTTATTCCGAAGATATTGTTGAAAAAATAAACAAGACCAAATATGAACGGTACGGAAACGATATGTTTAAATTTTCAACAACTGAAAAAGATTTGGTTGCTTATATTCACGAGATATACAATGGTAAGATTATTGAAAATGACAGAGCAACCATTGGGTGTGAGATGGATGTCTATATACCAGAATACAACCTTGGCATAGAGTTTAATGGCGACTATTGGCATATGAATCCATCCATATATGATGAAAATGATATAAACCCGTCAAACCAGCTCACAGCTAAACAAATATGGAAACGAGATTCATCAAAAATAGAAAAAGCAAAAAGAAAAGGAATAACACTTGTTGTAATATGGGAATCTGAATGGCTGCGGAACAATACTGCAACAAAAGATTATATAAAAACATTATTAACTAATTAAAAATTTGTACGATTATGACAGATGAAGTAATTAAAAAAATTAACGAAAAACGTGCAGAATTAGATGCTATCTACACAAAGTACCATAATTGGGAACAGGGAAGTAAGATATATATTAATTCGATGTACGGTGGACTCGCCAATCCATATATGTATTTTTTTGACAAGGATTTGGCTGAATGTATCACAAAACAAGGGAAAAACGCCATTCTGTACGCAGAATCTAACATCAATGATTATTTTCTTAATCATTGGTACGATGACAAAGCAACGCACGAAAAAATGGGTATCACGGTTACAAAACCAGTAAAAAAACAAGTGACCGTCTATATTGATACCGATAGTTGTGATAAAAATACAATTATCCATTGTAAAGATAAAGACCGAACAATAGAAGAATTGTATAATGATTGCGTCAAATATGGAAATGCAGGAAATACTATGTCTGGTCACGAAAGTGTGTTTTGCCCAATACCAATATTAAATCAATCAGAAAGCAATGACGTATATTTTGCAAAAGCAAAACGCATAATACGGCATAAAGTAAAAAAGAAAAAATGGAAAATAACAACAAAAAGTGGGAAAAACGTTATTGTAACGGATGACCATTCAATTATTGTTATTCGTGATAAAAACAGAATTTCTTGTAAACCGTCAGAAATATTAAAAACAGATAAAATCATAACAGTTATTTCGTAGCATTGCAATCCGTGTCTTTATAAATATATAAAAATACATATATGAAAAAAGATATAACGCAAGACGAATTAACAGAAATGCAAAAGAAATTTGACGGTGATGCTGTTTATTGTAGAATTTGTGGAAAATCAATCTGGTACAAAAACACAAAAGCATACGTAAACAAAAATACAATAAAATATATTGGTACGACATACAAGACAAGCAAAATGATTCTTGGACAACAATATAAATTAACCGTATGTGAAAAATGTATGTGTGAAAAATATAACGATTTTTCAGATAAAAATGTCGGAAGAATATTCAACACGTGCAATAAATTCACAGCATATGGTTTTGATGTATCAGATGATATTATAAAGAAAGTAAATCAAAACAAATCAATAACATTAAACAATTTCATTAAAAAATACGGAGAAACTTTAGGAAGCCAACTGTTTGAAGAATATAGAAAAAAACAAGCATACACCAATACATTTGAATATAAAAGTAAAAAGTATGGATGGAGCATTAATGATTTTTCAAATTATAACAAATCACGTGCAGTAACATTAGATAATTTGATAGAGAAATACGGTAAAGAAAATGGCGTAAAAATATATAACGCATATGTTGAAAAACAACGTATGACAAAATCAAAGGAATATGTTATTGAAAAATATGGGTTGGAATATTGGGAGTCTTTATGTAAGAAAAAGAGCACATCTCTTGAAAACTATATAACTCGATATGGTGAAAATGAAGGTGTTGCAAAATACGAAGACGCAATAAAACGGCATCCAAAATTTGTTTCAAATATGGCAACAAATTTCTTCCAAAAACTGATAGATGATAATAAAGATTTGTTTGATGGATTAAAATTATATTATGGCAAAGAGAAAGAATTTGGATTCTATGATAAACAAACAAAAAATTATTATTTCATTGATTTTCTCATTTATGACTTAAAAATTGCTATTGAATTTAATGGTGATTTTTTTCACGCAAATCCAAAATTTTATGAACCCAATTTTTCAAACTTTTGGTATACCGACAAAACAGCAAAAGAAATTTGGAAAAATGATGAAACAAAAATAAATGCCATAAAAAGAATGGGGTTTGACATATTCATAGTATGGGAATCTGATATGAATGACGAATTAACAAAAAACAACATTATTAACTTTATTAAACAGCGTAAAAATGAAAAGCACATATGAAGAAATAGAAAGCGTAGAGTGTATTGGAGAATTTGAAAATGAATATGTCTATGACATAGAAATGGATGACAATACACACACATTTATAGCAAACGATATACTTGTTCACAATTCAGTATATTCTCAACTTGACGAAATTATATCAACAACGGACTGGGGTATGCATCCCAAAACAAACTGGTCGATTTCGGCAAAATACAAAGACGGCAAAACATTATCCACAAAATTTTGTGGCGCAAAAAGCAAGGAGTATGTTATTGACTATTTCAAACTTGACAGCGAAGATGTTGAATCATACGACATAAAAGCCGTTAGGGGAGAACCGAAGGATTTTGCAATTCTTCTTGATGACGTGTTTTTGTCAGACTATTTCAAATCCATATTTGAGCGTTATGCCAAAAACATCAACGCAGACAACTATCTTAACTTTGAGCTTGAAACCTACTCTGACGCTGGTATCTGGTTGTCCAAAAAGAAGTATATGCAAAACATACGATGGACAGACTCTATGCCAAGGCAGGACATACTTGACAATTTCAGCAAAATCAAGTCAAAGGGTGTCGAACTCATACAAGCATCAAGTCCGACATTTGCAAGAAAGAAATTGAACTATCTTGTGAAATGGATATTTGAGCGTGACACATTTGACATCAAGGACTTCGTTTCCGAACTCAAAAAGATAAAAGAGGAAATGAAACTGACAAACATTGATGACATCTGCTGGAACAAAAAGGCTACTGGCTATATGAAATGGATTCTTGACGATACCAAGGAACTTGTTATGAAAAAGGGAACGCCCATCACAACAAAGGGTATCGCATACTACAATTACCTGCTTGAACGCAACAAGCAATACAAGGTTAAGTATTCACGGCTTACCGAGGGAAATAAGTGCAAATACTATTACTGCAAGGGGCAGACATCTGAAATGTTCGCCTACGACCCAGGCAACCACCCCATAGAGTTCGCACCAGACCCAGATATAGAAACTATGTTCGCCAAGACAATACTCAACCCCATAAACCGAATTGTCAAAGCACTCGGTTATGATGAGATTCCAAACGACTTGATTATTTTGAGCAAATCAGCATTATTTTAAGAAAGGAGACTGCTATGTTAATGGATTATATGCAAATAGGAAAAACTTTAAGCGTGTCTTATTTTGACAAGAGCGGTAAGACACAAGTCAAAAACATTCCGTTGAACGATGACCAGATGTTCAACTGGGAATATTGCAAACCGCACAATATGGCGAAAGCCGACAAAAAATATAAGAGTTGGGACGGCAAGGCCGTGTTACGAAAGCCAGCGACAAAATTGTCTGGATTCAGAATGGCGGAGATACTTGATGACCTGCCGAAAAATATGTATGATGAAATCTTTGAATACGCATTGCCGCAGACATACTTTGTCGATATTGAAACAAAGATTGACCCAACGCTCACAGTCAAGGAATCTGCGGAGGAGGCACGTATGCCGATAACGCTTATTGGTGTGGCCACGCCAAACCGTGGCGTGATTGTGTTAAGTTCGGAAAAGGATTTGACACCGCACGAGCGTCAGCAAATTCAGATAGACATAACCAACCATACAAAGCCGTTTGGTGTGAACTTCAAATTCCAGTTCAGATGTTTTCCAGACGAAACGTCTATGCTGAAACATTTTCTATATAATATGGTTCGCAAATTCCCCGTTATGAGCGGTTGGAACTTCGTTGAATTTGACTGGAAATATATTTCCAACAGATGCAAGCGTTTGAATATTCCTATGGAAAACGCATCACCGATAAAGAAACTTATCGGAAAGGACAAGAATATGCCAGCGCACGTCTGCATACTTGACTATATGGAATGTTATTCCAAATGGGACACTTCCGTTTCACAAAAAGAAAACTTGAAGTTAGACCAAGCGGGCGAGGATGTGCTCGGTGTAAAGAAAGTACACTATGACGGAACGCTTGATGATTTGTATGAGCGCAGTTTCAAGGACTATGTGTATTACAACGCAATCGACTGTGCACTTGTTGAAATGCTTCACGAGAAACTCGGTGTGTCATCAATCGGAAACACGCTGACTTATATAGCAAAATGCCCTACGCCAAGAATGTTCTCACCCGTAACACTTACAGAAAGTATTCTTGCAAGAAACTATTACAAGAGGGACAGAGTTCTGCCAGTCGTGAACAAAGACAACAAGCAGGAAGGCTATGAAGGCGCATACGTCAAGCAACCCATTGTCGGCTACCATAGATTCTGTATCTGCAATGACTTTGCGAGCCTTTATCCGAATATCATCCGAGAACTGAATTTAAGTCCAGAAACATTCTTGATGAAACTTGACGAGGAAGACATTGAAGGCAAACGTCAGAAACTTGCGGAAGGATATATCGTATCGGAAAGCGGTTGCGTGTTCTTGAAAGATGCTGGCGTGTTCAGCACACTTGTAGGGGAGGTTTACAACCAGAGGAAGGCGTACAAGAAAACAGCCGTCAATGCGGCAATCAAATCAAGGTTGCTTGAAGATTTGCTCAAACGGACAGATTTGAGCGATGAGGAAGCACTTGCCGAATACGAAAAAATCGTTGCATAACAGAAAGGACTGCCAAAAAGCAGTCCTTTTTTATTGTTGTGTTTGCAACAATAAACAGCAAGCATTATGCTTTATCGCTGTATTTGCAAGGATAATCCACAATTTATTTGTTGATAACTTTGTTGATAACTTTTTGAAAAAAGATATTGACTATATCAAAAATCTTTGTATTTTTGCATCGTTGAATTGATTGATAAACAAACCGTATAGAAAAATCTAATAAAATGAAATTATCAGTTTTTCTTTCTTGCTTCAACCTGCCACTGCTTTTTAGGTCTGTTCAGACGGTCATCCGCAGTTGGACAGTCCACAAGCGTAAATTCGGTGGTACGACCACCTACTTGAATATACTTTCTTGGTTTTACGGTCACAAGCAATGTGTTTCGTGACCAACCACAATACCAATACATCAAAGAACTTAATATATTTATACAAGTTAATTTATCACATTTTAATAGATTTTATTAAAATTTCAATGAACTGTTATAAACCCATTTTTATAATCAAAAACCTTTAAAAAATAACAATTATGAAAAAGAAAGCTGTACAAGTAAAAAAAGAAAGTGTGTTTTGCGAATCTCTCGCTGGAACTGTCCGTGACGCATCATTTGAAACCGTAAATCGTTTCAAAGACCACCACCTCAACAGAGACCTTTGCGAAAAACACGTAAAAGACATCAAGAAAGGCATCGTTTCCGCCGACACGCTCAAATACCTCTCTCCGATTGAGGTCAATGTCGTAACTGGAAATGTTATTGACGGCCAGCACAGACTTGCGGCGTTCAAGTACGCAATCAATGACGGTTCTATTCCGAAGGATTCAAAAATCAAAGTGTATTACCTCAACATTCCAGAGGAAAAAGAAATTGACATTATCAAAGACAAGCAGCGTAAGAGAAGCTGGTATATGGAAGATTATGTCGGTATGGAAATCAAGGACGGCAACGAGAACTATATCAAACTTGCAGAGTTCGGAAAATCCCACGAACTCACCAACAACAAGGGTGCAATCAAACTCGGTTATGCTGCCACAATCATCAAGCAGAAAACACAATACACGGAGTTGCGTAACGGAACTCTGAAAATCAACGAAAAAGAGATTGAGCAAGCATCCGCCCTGCACGATGAAATCATCAAAATCCTTGACTCATTCGGTTTGAAACACAAAGGTCGCCATATCAACGCAATCACCGAATCTTGGTCAAGAAATCGTGAAAAGATAAACATCAAGGATTTGGTGAACATTATGACCAGAAAGCGTGACACCATCTACGCAACCAACCTTATGAAGATGGAACACCAGAACACTTCCCAATGGGATTTGATTTTTGACACGGCCATCACATACATTGACAATCTGAAAGGAAAGACGAACAAGGTCGTAACAAAACGCCTTGCCACAAGAAACGCAGCAAAGCAATAAGCGTACTCAAATTCCATAATACGAAAAAGGCTGATTTTTTCAAATCAGCCTTTTTTTATGAAAACAGACGTTTCAAATATGATATGATATTACAGCAAATGCTCGTTTGTATTTTCCCAGTATCTTTGTTTGTCCCGCCACTTGGCTTTGCCGTTTGCGTTGACTGCGTAGTTACTGGTTTTTGTGTTTCCGTTTGAACGGTCGGTTTCACATTCTTATCATCAAGGTCTATGGAATCAATCCAATCCTTAACTTTGAAACAAGGGCAAGCCTTATTGTCAAATTCGTAATGGCCGTGGAAAGTCGCTGCTGGATATTTCTTGTGCAAGTATTTGCAAAGTTCTATCATAGACTTCAGCTGTTTCTCGTTACGGGTATCTTTGGCCTTTCCATTCTTGTCAAGACCACCGCAATAGCAGACACCGATTGATTTTGAATTATGCCCAGAAACGTGAGCACCTACACAATCTTCTGGTCTGCCTTCCCAAATAACGCCGTGTATGTCTATATAATAGTTGTAACCTATTCCAGACCACCCCTTTTTCAAATGAAGATTGTGAACAGCGTTTACCGTATAGTCCACGCCTTCTTTTGATGCCGAACAATGGAGTATGATTTCCGTTGTGGTTTTCCTTTTTGACAAGGCATTTTTAAATGTAAGGTTCGCTTTCCTTATTTCCATTTCAATTATATGTTAGTCCTCGCAGGATTCAAAACCTCTTGGGTGATACATCGGGTGCATTGGCGGCATATTGTCTGGAATGCCATCCCCGTCAGCGTCTATGATATCCATTATGCTACGTTCAGCAGTAACGTCATTGTGCATATTTTCTATCTGTTTCAGCTTTTCTTCCAAATCTCTCGGAGGTTTTCTGTGAGGACATTCATTGACAACGCATTTAGTCCAAGTCAAGTCGTTTATGGCAAGTCTTTGCTGACCCTCAAGTTCTATCGCTTTTTGTAGTTTGTTTTGCAATGTTGCGATTTTCTCCCTTGCCACTGTCAATTCTTTTTTGGTTTCGTCATAGATACGAATCCATTCATCATTTGTGGATTTCTGGTTCTCCAAATCTTTTGTGAGAACATCCTTTTCCATAGCAGCGGCCTCGGCAGCACGCAAACGTTTGTTTTGTTTGTAGAACAATACACCACCCGTTCCTAATAAAGCGGCAATAAGACCAGTGAGTGCAACGATTATTTCAGTCATTTTTCAAGCAATATATTGTTGTTGCGCATAAGCGTAGGCATTAGAGGTTAGAAACCCCTAATACCTTTCTTTGTGCGGTTCAAGATACCAGAAATGTGGTCATCCTGCTCCTTGATGTCACGATTCCAAGTTTTTGCGGAATCGGTGTCAACTCTCTCAACAACCAGAGTGGCTTCACGCAAATCACGGGTAGCCCAGAAATGGTTGATTTCGTTTGTGGTTTTGAGATTGTAGAATTTTGCCTCATTGAGAATTTCAGCCTTTCTCTTGTCAGAAAGAGCGTTCCATCTCTCACGACAAATTTCTGGCATATTCTCTACAACATCAAGACCTTTCTTTGATTCGTAAACACTCTTCCAAATCATATTGGCTTGTGCCTCGTTTTTAACGCAAGCGGTTTTCATAGCCTCTGAAATCATTTCCTGCGTATCGCTGTCAAGTTTGTTGAACTCGTTTTGGCGATTTTCAGAAAGCAAAGACAAGAAGTTGTTTTCTGGAACTTGTGCATCCTGCTTTTTGATGAGGGCATCCAATTTTTCGGTGATTGCTGACTTGTAAGCATCGTTGGATTCCACATTGAACTGCGTTCTGTAAGTTTTGCTTTCGTTCAAAGAACTCATTGGTTTAACGTTAGCCTGCTCGCAAATATAATCAGCTTTATTGGCTGTGTTCTCAAGTTGTTCAGCCAAGTAATCATTATGCTTGAAATTCTGGTTAAGTTTTTCGGCCAGATAGTCGTTGTGGTCATAGTTCTTTTGCAACTGCTCTGCCAGATAGTCATTATGTGCAAAGTTCTCGTTCAGTTTTTCAGCCAAGTAATCGTTGTGCTTGAAGTTCTGTTCAAGTTTTTCAGCCAAGTAATCGTTGTGGTCTGAATTTTTCTGCAACTGTTCTGCCAGATAATCGCTGTATTCTGAAATTGACGAAACTGTTTCGGCCAGATAGTCGTTATGGTCGTAATTCTTTTGCAGTCTTTCGGCCAAATAGTCGTTATGGGCGAAATTCTGTTCAAGTTTCTCGGCCAGATAATCATTGTGTGCGAAATTCTGTTCAAGTTTCTCGGCCAGATAATCGTTGTGTGCGAAATTCTGTTCAAGTTTCTCGGCCAGATAATCGCTGTGTTTGATGGTTTTGTCAACCTGCTCTGCAACATACTCGCTGTAGTTGATTGCATTTTCAATGCTTTCTGCGAGATAGTCGCTGTGGTCGGAAGTCTTTTGTAACTGCTCGGCCAGATAATCGCTGTGGTTAGCGGTCTTTTGGATTTGCTGTGCGAGATAGTTCATATAGGATTTCATATTGTTGATTTCCGACAATCTTGAATCCAATTCTACTGCACTTGCGCTTTCGTTCACGCTTCCGATATGTGATTTCAATTCAGAAACGGAAGCCTTGAGATTTTCAAGAATACCAGCGATGTATTCTGTGTACTTTTGAAAATCGGCGACTTTTACGCTGTTGTTCTCATTTACTGTATTCATATTTTCTATAGTATTTTTTTCGGGTTCGTTGCTTTCATATTCAAAAATGTAAACATTGTCCATATCGCCATAGCCGTAAGCCTCATTCACTCGTTTGAGTTCGGCATTTTCAAAACCTGGGTCGGCAACAAGGTCATAAGTGAAAAGTTTTTCCAAAGTAACCTGCCCAGTGCTTGGGTTGATATTGCCAGCAGCACGAGAAGAGATGTGCAACGGAATACCGTCACGGACAAGTGCCTGCGCCTGCTTACCAGCATCCGTGTTCAGCAATCTGATTTTACCAATAACACGGTTGTTGGCCTTATCATATTCGAGTTTCTCAATAACGTGTGAAGCGTTCTTTAGGGAAACGTCAAAATTTGTCGGATGGTCAAGTTCTCCGAGAAGGGTGTGGTTTGCCACCTTTGGCAACAACTCATTCATTTTCGGAATGAAGTCCGATGCCTCATAGATGCGCCCGTTTCGGTTTCTGACCTTGAACTCCGTGAATATGCCCTCAAGATAAATGTTCTCACTCGTAGTGGCGTTTTCACAAATCTTCAAATCCTCACAAACACGCTCTATGATAAGAAGTTTTTTATTTTTTTCCATATCTGTAAAATATTATCGTATCTTTTTTATTATATATTTATATGAGCGGTATTCCGAAAAATCAATGCCGCAACATTATAAACATTCAATATATTTATAACAGAGTTTTTTCAAAAAATAACAGACTATGGCGATACAAATTATTAAAGACGGAGAAGAAATAGAGCGCAAAGACGTATATGTCGTTTGTCCGAAATGCAAATGCGAGTTCACGTGCTATAACACCGATTTTGAACACGGCGAAATCAAATGTCCCAACTGTGCAAACCATATCAGATACACAGAGACAAAGACATACACCGATGAAACGCATTATATGAAAAACCTTTCCAAATTAAAGACAGCAATAAAGCAGGAAATTCTTGAAAATATGGACTTCGAGAAAATCCACGACCATATGGAAAGTGTTGACTGGAAGTGGGCTGGTGCTAAAAACGGAGTTCCTACAACAGACGAGATAAAAAATATGCTTGTCAAACTCATTGACGATGCGATAGACAAAAAATCAACAATAGCCACTGGAGGATTCAAAGTGCAATATAGGGAATACGAGGAAGATGGTGACGAGCCTCATACGATAGGTGTCGATGTATTGTTCTACATTGAAGACATTTATGCCGATGTGAATGTTGATAACGGGGAACTTGTTTATTATTGAAATCCGTTATAACCGCATTATAATGCTGTTCATAATTTTGTTGATAACTTTTTTCTGAAGCGTGCCGCCGTTTCAGAAAAAAGATGTATTTTTGCGGCGTAATAAAAAATCAAAAGAATGAAAAACGTCCTAATCATTGTTGATGCGCAAAATGACTTCTGCCACGGCAAAGGTGCTTTGCAAAACGAAGATTGTTGTAAAACAGTAAAACACATATTGGAACTTGTCAATAACGACAACAATGTCGTTTTTGACAAGATAGTCTGCACAATGGACACGCACTATGTTCATCATTATCTGGACACAACGGAAGGCAGGCATCTCCCAGTCAAACACTGCATAGAAGGAACTTGGGGATGGAAACTGAACGAGAGTTTATATCAAGCGTTGTATTGGCACAGCAACGTTTCGTTCCTCCAGAAATCAAGGTTTGCACCAGACTCCGTAGAACTATGGAAGCACATCGGCATAACGGACAGAAACGACAATGTGTTCATCTGCGGATTCTGTACGGACATCTGTGTCGTGAGTACGGCTATGACAGTAAAGAGCATATTGGATTCAGAAGTGTATGTCATTGAAAAATGCTGCGCAGGAAGCACGCTTGAAAACCATTGTGCGGCCATAAGAACAATGGAATCCTGCCATATAAACATAATCAAGGACACCACAATTATCCCGAAAGAAATTTTCAAATCAAAAAAATAACAAAAATGAACAGCATTTTAGACACCGACTTGTACAAGTTCAGCACAAGTTACGCCTATTTCAAACTTTATCCGAAAGCGGAAGGCGAATTTGTTTTCAACGACAGAAACCAAGAAAAATGGAGTAAGGAAGACCAGAAAAAAATCCGCAGCAACTTTGGCAAAAGCATCAAATGGCTGTCGCAATACCGCCTTACCCCAAATGAAAAGGAATGGTGCATCAAGAACATTCCATACATTCCCCAAAACTATTGGGAATGGCTTGAAACATTCTCGTTTGACCCGAAAAAAATGAAATACGGATTTGACAAAAACGGCGTGTTCCAATGTTCGGCCACCGACAAGCTATACAAAGTCACCTTATATGAAATTGCCGTGCTTTCGCTCTACTCCGAAATCAGAAACCATCTGCTTGAAGACAAAAACAACGAATGGCCTCACCCAAACGAAATCATCAACAGACTTAAAGCAAAAATTGATTTTGCCAATACTCACGGAATCCCGTTCAGCGAATTTGGAACACGCAGACGTTATAGCGGAATATTCCACCAAGGCATTGTTGAAACATTAGAGAACGAATCAAAAACTTGTGTCGGAACATCAAACGTATATTTCGCTATGACTTATGGGATGAAACCAATCGGCACATTTCCGCACGAATGGGTTATGTTCCACGGGGCTACATTCGGTTACAAGCGTGCCAACTTCTTGAGCCTTGAAGACTGGATTGATGTGTATCAAGGCGACCTTGGTACTGCGCTCATTGACACATACACCACAGATTCATTTCTCAACACACTTACCAAAAAGCAGGCGCACCTTCTTTCTGGTTTCAGACAAGACAGCGGTGATGAGATTGTGGTCGGTGAGAAAATTCTCGCAAAACTTGAATCATTCGGAATTGACCCAAAAAGCAAAGTCATTGTGTTCAGCAACGCACTTGACTTTGAAAAGGCAAAAAGAATTTACGAACATTTCAAGGACAAATGCAAAGTTAGTTTCGGTATTGGAACTAACCTTACCAACGACACACCAGTAAGCTGGAAACCCGCCAATATCGTAATGAAACTTATGAAGTGCAGACTTGACGAAAACAGCGACTGGGAAAACTGCATCAAAATTTCCGATGACACTGGCAAACATATGGGCGATTCAACGGAAATCAATATGGCAAGACTTCAACTGAAAATCAAAATTTAATGAATAAGAAAAATATCATATCAGTCATTTTGGTTTTGACACTACTTATCGAAATGATAGGTGCATCATTATACATCACGGTTAACGAGTGCAAAAACGTAAAATGGCTACCAATTATGATAATTGCAATTTTAGGAACAATATATTTGTATTTCAACACATCATCAAACAAACAAAAAAATGATTAGATACCTCGCAATAGCAATAGCAGCGGCAATACTCGCACCATTGTTCAAAATTATGGCAATAAGAGATTTCAATAAAGATTTCAAGTTTTATATATTCTTGATTATCTATGGTGCATTGATTGTAACATCAGCCATATTCGGAATTTTATTTGCAGTAAGCATTTTCAAGGCAATCGGAATCGGTTGGTAAAATAAAATTACAGAATTATGACAAGACTGAACATACTTGATATTTCAATGTGCATAGAAATAGCATCAGCACTCACTTGTCTGATTGTATATCACAACAGATTTAATGAGATGACACCAGCATTATGGCTAATCATAACAGCGATTGCTATATTCATTACAATAATTGCACTGCACGTAACACCATCAGCAAAATTACACAAGAAAATAACTTTCAAAAAACACAAATAAAATGAGAAACCAAGAATGTTACGACAAAAACGGAAACTTCCTCGGATGGTTCAGCAGGTCAGTCGCCGTTGTAGCGATTGTCATCCTTAAAGAGAACGGACGATATTATGCACTCGCATCACAAAGGGGAACTGGAACTCCAGACAAGGAACTTATCGGCAAATGGAATCTGTGCTGCGGCTATCTGGACTTTGACGAATCTGGTGCGGAAGCCGTTGTTAGGGAAACCTATGAGGAAACTGGCGTTGACTTGAAAAACGAAAACGTCTATCTGTTATATGTAAATTCCGACCCGACAAAAGACAAACGGCAGAATGTCACTTTGCGGTACGGCATTTTCTTGAATGGAACAAGGTCATTCTACGAAAGCCAGTTTTCACACGAACACAACGAAAAGGATGAAGTCGGTGAAATCAGATTTATTGACCTTGACGAACTTGACAAATACGAATGGGCGTTTGACCACGACAAAATCATTCGGAACGCTCTGTTTGACATACAAGAGAAACTGAAATAATTACAACAAAAAAGGAGAGCGATTTGCTCTCCTTTTTTGATATTGGATTTATTATTGCATAAATTTCGGTTGTCTTTCTGGATGTTTCTCAATAGGAGCATCTTTAAAAATATCGTAATGTCTTCTTACCTTTTCAACATCCCATTTTGAAATATCCCCATTAAACTTTGAACGGCAAAACATTTCTTCCATATCAACCACGTTTGAAACATTCCAATTTGATATGTCACCGTTGAACATTGAATGATAAAACATTGAGCTCATATCTTTAACATTTTTCACATTCCATTTAGATATATCACCGTTAAATTTTGAATCGGCGAACATATAACCCATACAGCCAACAAGTTTAACATCCCATTCAGAAATATCACCATTAAACCTACTTAAATTAAACATACCTTCCATATTATAAACATTGGATACATCCCATTTTGATATGTCTTTATTAAAAATAGACTGGTTAAACATAAGTTTCATATAATTAACTTTGCTAACATTCCAATTAGATATATCGCCATTAAAACTTGAAAAATCAAACATATGACTCATATCAGTTACATTTGACACATCCCATTTTGATATATCCCCATTAAAGTGATTACTGCTAAACATATAAGACATATTCTTAACATTGGATACATCCCATTCTGATATGTCTCCAATAAATTCAGTATGGGAAAACAAATGACTCATATCAGTTATTTTTGAGGTATCAATGATATTCAAATCACATTCATACCCATCACTTTTAAAAATCTTTGATATGATTTTTTTCAATTCATCTTTTGTTTGCGGATGATATTTACCATCAGACGCTTTATCAAATTTTTCATCAGACTCCTTACTTGTCCTTTTATCAAACGGCTCATTGTCATATACATCTGATGTTGAAGTTGAAGTTGAAGTGTACTTCGGAGCATTAACGCTCATCCATTCGTTGATTTTGTAAATTTTCATAACAAGTTTTTTTTTTCGTATATTATTTATACAACCACAAAACACAAAATTATAGGTTAAACATCGGTTGCTTTTACTTTATTCTTTTAATGCAAGATTGTCTATCAGAAGCGCAACGGATTCCAACTGCTCCCTTATTTCAAGGAGTTCGTCAAAATATTCCGTTGTTTTTCCAATAACATAGTCAAACGGATTTATGTTTCCATTCACTATGGAGTTTGGCGTTGCATAGAACAACGCTTTAAGTTTATTTACAGCATCGCCCTCACGGAGCAGAAGCTCATTTGTCAGTTTCTCGGCTTGTTCATAAGTTTCAATTTCGCTTGATACAACAAACTCAATGTTAGTCTTGAACAATTTGTCAGAGCAGTCGCTGATTATAACGCATTGCGAGTATTGTCCGATTATCGCATTGAAGTCCTCCATATAACGCTCGCACATATCCGCAACATAAGACAGCGGGTCATTTGTTGATTTCGGGCAAATATCATTCGGTACAGAAATTGCGAGTGATGTGAATTTTTCTTTGCAGGCAGACACCTTGTCTGCCAGTTCAGACATATAGTCATTGAACATTTCCTCGTCTTTGAAATTGTAGGGCAACGTGTCCTTCAATCTGTAACTTATAAGTTTTTTTGACATAAAAATTGGTTTTAGTTATTTGAATCATAAATTGGATTTACTGCGCACCCTCCGCAGTTCGGCCAATCAGAGCATCCGCCGCACGGACATTCGCCGCTGTTGCCGTATTCGTCATAAACATCCATTTTTCTGAATATTTTTTCTCGTTTTTTATTATTTATAAGTACAGAGAATTTTTAAGATGGAAGACAGAAAATTTACAGAAGTTTTTGACATTGATGATTGGGAAGTTTTGACCGACAAAGGTTTTGCTCCAATAAATAAAATCGGCCAGACAATACCATACGATGTTTACAATGTTACGACAGAACGTGGCAAGACCATACGTTGCGCCGACACACATATATTCTTTGACACCGAATTTGATGAGGTTTACGCAAAAGACCTCAATCGTGCAACACGGCCAGACTACATACAAACGGAAGACGGTGTTGAACTTGTTACATCTGTCATCAAGACAACGGACTGCGAAAATATGTACGACATAGAGGTCGGCACTGAAGAACACAGATATTATGTGAACGGCTTTTTGTGTCATAACAGTATATTCTTATGTAACGATGCCGTCAATTTTATGCGAAGCGGAAAGAACGTTGTGTTCATCACTTGTGAGATGAGTGCAAAGAAGGTAATCAAGCGTATGGGTGCTAACTTCCTTGACATAAACATTGATGAATACGACAAATTGTCAAAGGATTCCGAATATATCGGACAGAAACTTGCAGACATAAGACGTGAACAATATACGCCTCTCGGAAGACTGTTCATTAGGGAATTTCCGACTTCCTGCTGTACCACCATTGATGTTGAAAACTATATAAAGACCATACAAGAAACACTCGGTTTCAAGGTTGATGTTGTGGTCATTGACTATATAAACATTATGGCAAACTACCGAAATATAAATTCGGAGGATTTATATAACAAGATAAAACAAATTTCGGAGGACTTGCGTGCAATAGCGGTAAGGCAGGAATGCTTGATTGTTACAGCAACACAGACAAACAGAGGTGCGTTTGATTCAGATGACATAACTGTCGGAAACATTGCCGAATCCGCTGGTCTGTTGCACACTTGCGACACAATGCTCGGTATCATTCAAGATTCCGATATGCGCACGAGCAACACATATCTGTTGAAGATATTGAAGATAAGGGACGGACACGGAAAGAACAACAAAATGGTTATGAATATTGAATACAAGCGTATGCGTATTTCCGAAGAAGGCCACATATATCGTGAGGGCAGCGATGAGCCAGTTCTGCTTGCCGATGCCGAAGCCCGTATTGGTATGCAACCATTAAGGCCAAATGCTGGCATAAGACCGAACACACAAGAAAATATGGAGGCCGTCAGTTCAATGAACGCAGCCGAACAGAAACTCTGGTAGTTGATAACTTTGTTGATAACTTTTTTCATATAGGTTGTTTTCTATTGAAAAATGTTGTATTTTTGTGGCGTAATAATATAACGGCATTATAATGGGCTTTTTAAAAAAATTCTTCAAGAAATTATGGTATGTCGGCACATACAGAAAAGTGAAACTGGAATCATACCAAGTGCCTTACGGCAAATGCTTATACTGTCACGCACAAGCGTTGAGAAGTTCATCTGATGATGAAATTCTTTGCAGGGACGAAAGTCTTTGCCCGTGTAAAGACAACGAAACACTTAAATGCATCGAATCATTTTATAATTAAATTGTTATGGTAGATAATTTTGAAAAACTAAATTCAATCCTTGAATTTGAAAGCGAAGACGATTTTTATATGCTTCAAGTTATGAGGCGCAGAAAAGAAAATCCAGAAATGGACAAAAATTCCGTTGCCTTGAAAACCGTGTACCTGCACAGAAAAGACCAGTTGCTTGAACTGAAAGACGATTTGGTTGAACTTGCAGACAAGAAAAACGCAAGGATTTATCTCAATCCGAACAGAAAGTCTTTCAAGAAATGCACGCTTGCCTGCTTGAAAGAGTTTGCCGACAGAATTTCAAACGAAAACTTTTACAAGCCGTATAAGATTTTTGATTCTGTCGCTGGTGCTGCTGGCTCTAAAAACGCAATCTGGGTAATTGACATTGACTGGGATGAAGTCACCGAACAATTTGGTGATGTTGAACGTTCCGTTTTTGTGAATGATGTTTGTGAGTTCATCAACTCATTGAAACCAGATGTTGAAAACAAGATTAAACTTGTGAACGAAACAAAGAACGGCACTCACATTCTCACATCTCCGTTCAATATGTATGACTTTATGCAAAGATACAAAATCCAAGTCCACAAAAACAACCCGACATTAGTTTATTGTAATTAGTATAAGAATTATGAGTTATCTGTTTACTTCAGAATCGGTATCGAGCGGACATCCAGACAAAATCTGCGACCAGATTTCGGATGCCATATTGGACGCTCACTTGAAATGCGACCCCAATGCACGAGTCGCTTGCGAAACTCTCGTTACAACGGGACTTGTTGTCTGTGCTGGCGAAATCACATCAAAAGGCAACGTGTCTGTTGATGATGTTGTTCGCAAAACGATTGAAAATATCGGTTATACGAAAAGCGAATACGGATTTGATTCAAAATCCTGCGGAATTGTATCGTCAATACACACGCAGTCGCCAGACATAGCACAAGGCGTGCTCAACGATAAAGGTCTTGATATGCAGGGTGCTGGCGACCAAGGCATTATGTTCGGCTACGCCTGCAACGAAACCGATAATTATATGCCAATCACTGCGGAACTTTCCAATACAATTATGCTTTGTCTTGAACTTGAACGAAAGAACCATAACAATATGCCGTATCTTCGTCCAGATGCGAAATGCCAAGTCACAATGCAGTATTCAGATGACGGCATTCCAGAAAAAATAGACACAATTCTGATTTCCGTTCAGCACGATGAATTTGATGGCAATGACGAAGTTATGCAAAAACAAATAAAAGATGATTTGCTTGATTACGTTATCAGATGGACAAAAGAACAAAGTTCAAAAAACATTCAAGATTTGCTCAATAGGAATGACTGGAAGTTTATCGTAAATCCGACTGGGAGATTTGTCATCGGTGGTCCTGCTGGAGACACTGGGCTTACTGGCCGAAAGATTGTCGTTGATACCTATGGCGGTCATTGTGCCCACGGAGGCGGTGCGTTCAGCGGGAAAGACTCGTCAAAAGTTGACCGTTCCGCAGCATACGCAGCACGGCACATAGCCAAAAATGTTGTCGCCGCTGGTCTGTGTGACAAGATTCTTGTGCAAATTTCTTATGCGATAGGTATTGCAAAACCAGTTAGTTTTTATGTGAACACGTATGGCACATTGAAACTTGATATGACTGACGGAGAATTTGCCAACGAATTGGCCAAGATATTCCCGTTAATGCCGTATGACATTGTAAAAAGGTTTGGGCTGAAAAACCCCATTTTTGAGGAAACCGCAACTTATGGACATTTCGGTAGGCCATCATACACAAAAGAAGTTGAAGTGCTCTACAATGACGCATTCACTTGGTATGACGAGGCAAGCGGAAAAACCGTAAAGGAAGTTACATTTTTCGGATGGGAAAAACTTGACTATGTTGATACCTTACGGAATGTGTTTCGGTGTGCAAATTGTAGGTTTTTGAAAAACAACGGGTGCGCAGACGGCTGCGACACGCTTGACCCGCACACTGACGATTTCGGTCACGAATATGTCTGCAACAAGTTCAAACCATTTGAAAAATAATTTAAAAAAGAGGCACACAAAAGCCTCTTTTTGTTTTTATAAATAATACAACAAAATAATTCAACAATGATACAGAAATTCCAAGAATTTACAAAACAGTACGGGATTGACATCAAATCTCTTATCAGTGAAGTTATGCTTAATATGAGCACGCACAAAGGCGACAATGCTTATATGGTTGCAAAGAAAGACGGCAATTCCTGCCGTATTGACATATCTGGAACATCAGATATGCCTATGTCAGATTGCACAGCAAATATTGTACTGCTTGTTATGCCGCCAAACTTTAAGCCTAATCTGCTTGCTGATATGAGGCCATCAACAATGGAAGTCAAGGATACAACCCTTGATGAATACAAGGTCATCACAGATGAGCAGATGTGTGAAGGCGCAAGAGAGTTCTTCAATATGTGCAAAGACGAGTTCGGAGACCTCTCCACAATTACAGTAAACATTCGTTTCGCATAATGAAAGTATTGTCATATAATGAATTTTCAAAATTAAATGAATCCATAACCCTCAACACTATTGAAGAAGGTATGGTGGTTGTATATTCCAAAAACGGAAGTGAAAAAAACTACCAGTATTGGATTTGTCTGGCCGACAAAAGCAACATAAAACAATATGTCAATGATTTGAAATGGCGTGACACAATAACCGATGCCGACAAAAAGCATATGAAAGGTATGAAAAAAGTCCTTGTGTCATACTATAACGGCAGTTGCGACTTCATAGAAATTGAAGATGTACTAATCAACAACATAACCTACATTTACAACCCGAAACTGAATCCGAAAGATATGCTTGACAAAAACAAGCTAAAAGACTTACAAAATGAATGTTCGGACAAGAACCTCGTATATTCAAAGGATGTCAATGTGGATAATATGGTTTTGAGCAAGCCAGACGTTCCGTTCATCAACTACGGCTACCGATTCAACGACTATATGGGTGTTTCAAGGGGTGAAACAACATACGACCTTGGCGGTCAATATGGAATAAGGTATTAAAATCTGAAAAACAAAAAAGGCTCAATTTAATTGAGCCTTTTCTTTTTCTATACATTGGACTGCCATTATTTCATAGTTCTGTCCTTAATTTCAAGTGAGGTTTCCTCCCATTGTTTCTTTTCAGTATCGTATGCAGCTGGAACTTCCTCGCCCTTTTCGTTTTTACCAAATGAAACAAGTGCGATACTAACGCTTGCAACGCCTTTCATATTACCAACCTCTTTATTGAGATTGTCAATCAACTGTTGTGCGTTCTTTCCGTCCTTGTCAGCCTCATAAAAATTAAAAGTGGACTGGATTTTGGAAACTGTCGTGTTATCACCAGTATCGCCAGACTTTGTTACCGTGCTCTTATCGTAGCCTTCACATTTCTGCATAGTTGCGTTCAGAACATCCGTGAATTTCTTCTCAAGGTCTTGCTTGTATTTCTTGTCTTCACCTTGTTTCACAACAACGCTGTCTTGGTTCATCGGATTGATGTCGTAACAGATGAATGTCATAAGTTGTGTGTTCCACTGATTGCTGTTGCCGTCATCTTTGGCAAGTGCCTCATTCGTGGCTCTACCGCTAAATTCATTAAATTTGAGTATTTTCATAATTCCTATTTGATATATTTTTCGTTCTATTTGTTTTCAACTCCAAAAAAAATCAAAGACTTGTGCCCTTTGTTTATCTCCCCAGTCTTTTATATAGCCGTCAGCACCGATGGTTATTTGTATATAATCATCCCACCCATTTTCATCAATCTGCAAAAATTTAGGAACATAAACTTGCATTTTGCGTGTAACAATTTTCCCGTCTTTCATAAGTGTATATGAACCGCCATCAACAACTTTAAAACCAACAACAACATCACCGTTGTTCCATCCTTTAATCAACCCAGTATTAACATCCAAATCCCAAACGATTTCACCGTAGTCACCTTTAAATTCTTTGACGGTTTTGCCAAATATATCTTGGTTTGTTTCAACCAAATCAACCCAGTCGGAGTTACCAAACTTACACATAAAACTTTTAGACCAAAGGGAAAGTCTTACAACATAAGAATCAAACATATTTTTCATATCGTCAAGACGTTCCTTTGTAACTGGCTTGATGTCAAGTTTTTCGTTTATGTATTTTTCAGAATTTAGTATTTGCATATTTTTCGTTTTCATTATTTATATTCCGTTATTTCGTAACTGTAATAATAGTTCCGTCATTAAGTCTTATCGTATCGCCAACATTGGCAAGATAATCTATCACAATAGTTCGGCCATCTGCAAGATGCAATGTTGTTGTTCCGCTGTCCATATCGTAATCAGTTCCAGAATCAATATCATATTCAGTACCCCAGTCATAATCATTGTCAGCCGCATCCTTCATCATATCGGCAACAAGTTCGTCATCATCATAACCAGAATCCTCAACAATTTCATTCTCTTTCAGATAATAATAGTGTTTGCCAGAACTATCCGTGTACGGACCTCCATTCTTCTCATAGCCACCAATCCAATAACTTTTCTTCAACTCGCCGTCTTCCATATAAGTACGTCCATAACCCCTTCGACAATAGCACTTATAGCCTTTAACTGTCACTTCATAGTTAACATAATCAACATCTAAATCAGCATACATATATCCAGCCAATTTGGTTTCGCCCTCTGTTTTTGGATTTATGTGTTCAAGATACCATTTCTGCCTTCTACGCAAACTTTTGACTGCATTCTTGAACTGTTTATCAGCATTGCCTTTCTGTTTTTCAAAAGCATCAACCAATTTCTTAAATGCTGAAATGAGTTCCATTATGGAAAAGCCCATAGCAGTTGCTATTGCTATAATTTCCTTTATATAATTAATGATTTTCATAATGTCACTCATTACCTTTTTGAAATCTTCCATAAAAACGGTAACTTTGTAACCTGGGTTGGGTATGCCTGCGGCAGCACCAGTAACTATGACATCTGGATTCGGTATTTTTGCAACAAGAGTGGCCATATCAGTAGCAAGCTCCTTGAACGCTTCCGTAAAATTATCAAAAATGCGGTCTATTTTATCACATTCTTGGGCAACCCACTCATCACCTTTTCCCGTTGTAAAATAATCTTTAACAGCCGTCCAAGCATCCATTACCATCTTTGTTGTATCGGTAAAAAGTTTCATTGAATCGGTAACAAACTTTTTTAGTTTGTCAGTTTCCTTTTTCACATAATCTGTGTATTGTTTTACAAGCCCGATTTTCTGTGCTTCCATCATAACCGATTTGGCTTTCGCTTTCTTGGCTTCCGTTGTATCTTCAGCATCTTTGCTTGCTTTGTCCTTTTTCTTTGCCTCAATCTTTTTGAATTTCTGCTTAACGTCCTCTATGCCAGAATCCTTTTTGGCATCTTTCAATTTTTGACGATATTCATCCTCAAGGTCATTTTTTTCCTTAACCTTGTTTGAAATATCCTCTTTTGAACCGCCATCAGATTTCTTTACACGAGCCTCGCCAATTTCCTTTTTCAACTGCTCTATTTTTGGTTCATACTCATTGCGGGCATTAGTAACAAGTTCGTTGTATTTTTTAAGAGCATCCGCATATTCCTTTGTGTATAATTCAGACTTATCCGTACTTCCAGCTTTTTCTTTCAACTTGTACATTTCCTCAACAAGCGACTGCGTGTCTGGCATAGGCGGTGCTTCAAAATTCGGCAAAACTGGAATCTTCGGCAGTTTCAGTCCGAGGCTGTCGATATATTTTGTTATAAGTATGACCTTTATCGCTGGTCTAAACGGTGTAGTTAGTGCCATAATTCAGAAAATTAAATTTGTCCGAGCAACTTGGTTGGACCGCTCGGTGCGTTCCTCGGATTCATATCCAAATTACCAAGCGTTCCATTACTCACGCTTCTTGTTCCACCATACCCACTCGGTCTTGCACCACGATTAGCATTATCTGGATTTAAATCAGTATTTGTAAGAACATTTGTTTCACCGCCACCATTATTTCCAAAACGCTCACGTGCATAATTGTCAAGTTTTTCCATAACAATAGTTTTACCCTTTGAGATATACTGACTTGCTATTGAATATAATCCACCATTTGATATTGACGAAACAAGATTTGCTACAATGCCAGCCCAACTCTCATCATAAACATTACCCATCTGCGTACCGTTTGTCAGATAATTGAATGTCATCGAGCCAACCTTTTTCAACATATTACCAATATTCAATGTAAAATCATCTTCATATACATTACCGAACATTTCACTTTGGTCATATTCAAGACTTTTTCCGTATGCTGAACGATTCGCATCATCCAAACTTTGTGATTTCTGATAATCCCCACTTGTCAATTGTTTTCCATCGCCTTGTATTTTCATTATATCAAGTGTATCATATCTTGCTCTATATGAAGAATCATCTTTTTTAGCGGAAGCAAGGAAATCCGCAAGAGAATTTACAACAATATCAACATCACCATAAGTAAATGTAAAATCAAACTTGGTTTCATTAACTTCAACATTTGATGTTGAAGAAAACGATTGTCCACATTCCTCAATATCAATAGTACAATTCTTAAAAACAAAAACAACCGTTGACATATTTTTCACAACCTCATCAGTAACCGCCAATCTCATCATATCATTGGCATTATTTGTTTGCGGAACAATATTCCTCAAATCGTGAAGCATTATATAGCAATTAAATCTAATAAGATTGTGCGGAATGTTCATTCTTCTGTAATTATGATTGAACACAGCCTTATAATATGCGTCAAACAATGCCGTCATACGCAAATCCATAGATTCAAGGCACGTTATCTTTATTTTATTGTCAGAGCCGCCAAGAAACGAATCCTTTTTGTTATTATAAAACTTTTTATATGCATCCTGCAAACCTTCAACTGTTTGAAATATGTATTGTTTTGCTTTACATATTTCCATAAAGCCATTTACGAATGCCATCATATTTTCATATTCAGTTGGAAATGTACGGCGTGCCGACAGATAAGCGTTATATTTGTCTGTGTTATATTGTACAACTTCTTTTGGCAATTCTTCCACACCCTCATCTATATCAGATGCTTCACTTTCTGTTTCATTATTTCCAATAATACTCAAATCTATACCATCATACTGCTTAAACTTATTATTAATGCTGCCGTCATCATTATATGTTGAAAAATTTTCGCTTATAGACTTTTTAAAATAATCTAACGCCCCATAATGGCGGTCATTTTCAAAATCGCTCACAACTCTAACCGACTTATCCAAGTATTCTTGGCCAAACAAACCACTAAACTCTGGAACTATTCCAAACACAAAAGCCAAATGGCTTGGGTCATCCATACCATTGACTATCTTGTTATAACCTCTTAATGCTCCAGAATATTTACCACCAATAAGAAATTTGGAAACACTTGTATCATATGTGTCTCTCCCATTCGGTTTGTATGTTTTCTCCGTTGTTGACATTCGGTACTTTGTTGTTTTTCAAAAAGGCCGCAATCTCATCCTTATCATAAACGCTTCGGATTCGTTTAAGCCAATCGTCCTCATTTTTGTATTTATACCGCTTTGTTTTTGATGACTTGAAACATCCATCCATACACATATTGTAATATGTCCTTCCAAGACTATCAACGTATGAAAAATAATCCACGAACTTGTCAATTATGGGTTTCTTATTCTTCCGCTTCAAAACAATGGTCGTTTTTGTTATTCCAAGCTCTTTCTTGTAATTGGAAACTTGCGCAGCCGTCACGCCAAGCAGTTCAGCAATGACCTTATTTGTTGATAGCGTATTCCTTATGTATTTCGGATTTGTTTCAATAAAATTCAACATACGAATTTCACTGAACATTTTTTTGTATGTCCTATGTTCCACAGAATTTTTGCATTGCTGTTCCGTGTACATCTTTTTGGCCTTTGACTCATCATAGGTTTTCACCGCCCAAATATATGTGGACTGGTAATCCCGCAGCAATTCGCTATCTGTGTATGGATTGTCATTATGATAAGTTTTCATAAACTCCGCAAGCTGTTCTTTCACAAAATCAAGCCCCTCATCATAATCAGCGTACTTTCCGCACAATCTTATATACAACAAAGTGCTTTGTCTCACGCAATCATTCCTTCCGTTATAATGACAGCCGTTCCTTTTTTTATCATATGCCGTTTCAAGTTTCTTCGTATCACGCTTTGACAATTTATACTTTGTCTTATCTGGGTCTAACTCCGCTATAAACTCATAAACGTCCTTGTATTTTCCGCAAATGTTTGACAATTCATAAAGTCTTGTAAAATCCTTTATGCTGTAATTCTTAAACATATTTTGCAGAACATCACACATACGCTCAAAACTATATGTCTTTATGCGTTTAGGTTCTATATCACTCCAACCATCGTCTGTATTCCAAATGGATTCAAACTCACCAACAGAATTGGGATTGTCATAAAAAACATTCTTCATCTGCCATCCAGTAAATTGTCTGTCACCACACATAAGGGCAGCTATCGTATGAAGCCCATAAAGATACCTGCTATGGTTATATTCACACCTTGTATCGTCAATATGCTTGTTGTTGTATAAAAACTTCTTAACAACCACACGTCTGTCAAAAAACCAATACAACTGCATATGGTCATTTGTCGTATGCCTTTGCAAACAACTCGGTAACGGAAATTTTGTTATGCAACAAATATCCTCTATATTTCTCAACACATCCTTATACGAAACAGATTCACACACATCAACATCAGCGACAAACACCTCTCGCTCGTTATGCGTAAGACCAGTTGAAATCTGTATATATATGCTGTGCCGTTTTCCGAAATCAATCAGATTTTCACCAGACAACGCCTTCTTTTTCTCACGTTTGGAATCCTTGTCAATGGCAACATCCGTACTTATCTCGTTTAACGCAATACGCCGTCTGTTCTTGTTTATCAACGCAGTTGATTTATCCTTTGTCATACGATTATGGCATTATAATGCCGATATAACGGCATCAAATTTGTGTTATGTATTGGCTGGTTTCTTGTGTTCGCAATATATATGCCGTTTCGGTCATAGGGAACGCACCAAAAGTATCTTCAGTAACTATGCTTGTTATGACATATCGGTTATGCTCCGAATCGCATTGCACAACACAATTCTTGAACTCAAAACGAAGAACCATATTGTATGTGTAAACCTTGACTATGCTTTTTATATTGGCGTTTCCAGTATTTCTATCCTCAAACAAGACCATAATCAATCTTTTTTTGTCATATTTATATCAAACAGCTTTTCCGCAACCTCATCTTCAACCATAACGTCAATGTTGCACAAAAATTGCAGAACGCCTATGTCTTTTGACCAAAACAGTTTGAACGGGCTTTTTTCATCACTTTGAAAATGAACGATAAATGCGGCGTACTGCCCCATCCATTTTCTCCATTTTTGCAATTCTATCAGATATATTTCAGCAATCTTATCATCCTCATCCACAAAAACATAATACACAAAGTCCGCATTACTGCGAGCAAGGCAACCAGCAAAAAAATTTGATGTGAGTTCATATGATATATTCCTTGACTCCTTACCATACCTATCTGTTTTGCACTCATAGGCCACTTTCCTTCCGTCATTCAAAACAACACGGAAATCAATATCGTCACGTTGGCTTGCTGGATTTGTTGTTTCATCTGTGAAAAATTGTATTTCCCCGTTTGAACGCTTCTTCATCAACATTTCACGCAATGAGTTCTCGCCAACATTGCCCAACTTCATATCGTTTGAAAAATTCCTCGGTTTAATCATATCAAATCACACTTATAAATAAAATAATTTTTTGGTATTAGTTAAGATTCTGTCTTTCTATTTTCCATTTTCTCTAATCCGCAAGGTGAAGAAGAAAAAGACCGAGCAACGCCCGCATTCCCCGTAGCACCCCAATTAGATGCATCAAACTTGTTTTTGTTGCTGGGGGTGCAGGGGCGGTCAAACTCGCTAAACAACTTCATATATGAAATGCGAGAACCCGTTACTTTTTTCAATCTCAATAGTCTTATCAACATAAGTTGAATCCAGAACTGCGTGATGCACGATATACATATTCAAATTGTTGTCCCTTGAAAAACCGCTGAACACTTTGAGCAGTTCATTACAGCTTGACACATCAATTCCAGACAGAACTTCATCCAAGAAAAGAACATTTATATCCGAAATCTTTGTCTTTATGATGTGCATAAAGGCAAGCGTTATCGCAATATCAACCTTTTTACGTTCACCAGTTGAAAGTGTTTTGTATTTAACAACTTCGCCAAGATGAAAAATCGTGCAATCATAATTATTATCAAACACAATACGATAATTTATACCGACACGTTCACAGATTTCAATTATGCTGCTGTTTATAAACGGGACATACATATCAGAAATGTATTGTTTCAAGCCCTTTTCAGAAAAAATATTCAATATGATGTCAAGCAGTTGTTTCTTCCCGTTCAATTTCTTCAATTCTTCAAGCCTTGGCCTTTTCTTTTCTTCTATGTCGGAAATCAGTTTCCGCATATCTGCCGCAACTTCCTCATTCTTGCTTTTGTCGGCCTTTATCTGCGTTTCAAGCGAACCCCGTCTAACCTTCAATTCAGTTATTTCAGAAATGTGTTGGCGTTTCAATCGCTCTTCATCGTAACATTTCTTGTCAAGTGCGTTTTTCAATTTTGATAATTTAGATTCATTAGCCAATAATGTTCTCAACTCACCTTCAAGGGAGTCCAACTCATTAACGTGCGTATCATCGGAAAGGTCAGCACCGCAAGTCGGGCATTTTCCAAGTTTATACAAATCAATCTTTCTTCGTATGGCACTTATTGTGTTCGTATGCTTCTGCAATTTTTCATTGCACACACCCAACTCTGAATTGTGTTTTTCAAGCAATGCACAATTTGACTTATAATCAACCGCCTTTTCAGTAAGCAATCTGTTTGTATCGGCAAGTTCGTTTTCATAGTCAGTCGTATCGGCACTTTCGTTTTCAAGCATTTCAATTCTTTCATTCAACGAACCTATTGACGAATCATATCCATCAATCTCGCTGTTCGCATCAGAAATAGCATTCTTTACGATTTTAAGTTTTTCTTTTACAACCGCCGCCGCATTGTTTATAACAGTATATCCGAAAATTCTGTCAATAATCTCACGCTTTTCCGATGGCGTAAGTTTGGCAAACGACTTGAACACATTTACAGACAAAATGATTGAATTTTTGAAAATCTGATATTGCATCTTCAATACCTCATCTTCAAGGTACTTCTGCACATTGTTCTTTCCAGCCGTATCCAGTTTAACGCCATCTATAAAAACCTCAAACAAATTCGGAGAAAGCCCCCTGCGTATGAAAACATCCTTGCCGTCACTTTCAAGATATATTTCACCTTCAAAATGCTTGTTCACACGATTGGGTATGTCAGACTGCGTGAAATCGTCAAGTTGCCCGTACAGCATATATATAATGAAATTGGCTATGGACGATTTGCCTGCGCCATTTTCACCGCATATAAGCGTTAGATTGGACTTCCCGTCAAAACGCATCTCGTTCCAAGAGTTGCCCCAACTTGTAAAATTCCGCCAGCGAATACTGTTAATTCTCATCTACCACGACTTTCTTTCTGTAAACAATACGACCGTTTGACAAATCATACATACTCATCTCAACAGTCACTTCATCGCCAACAAGAATACGGATGTTGTTGTTTCTGATTTTACCACCAAGATACGCAACAACCTCGTGGCCATTGTCAAGCGCAACCTTATATTTTCCGTTGCTCAAATCATTGGTGACAACACCTTCTGCCCTAATTAATCCCTGCTTCATAATTTTCTATTTTTTGTTTAAGTTCAATGTCATTTTCTTTCCAGATATTGAGAATATGCTGCAACATTTTTACAACAGATTCATCGTCACTATGCACGCCATCAGATATGCTATCTGAAAAATCGTCAATGGTTTCAAGCATACCAGTATTCAAATCGTCTGTGATGGTTTTTGTAACATTCAATTCATTTGCATTTGCAACATTATCATCCTTTGTATAATGCTTTTCAGCAACATATACTCCAGAACGCCAACGATACAAAAGTTCAAGTATGTAAAAAGCGACATATCTGTTTGCACAGCCATTGTCACTAAATGAACGCACATAATAAGTTATGCAGTTTTCAAGGTGCGGGTTGCTCATATTACACAACGGAATCCACACACGCCTTGATTCGTCATCAAACGTCCCCCTATACACAGACTTGCGTATGACCGAAAACGGAGCATCGTCATACACGCACATATTTGTCATAGGAACATCATTCACAGACATTCTGATATAATCAGAACCCCCGTCAATGAAATATGTGTCACCATTTTTGTCCGTATGCTGGACGTAATCGTGCGTGCTGTAAGATGTCAGCACAGTTCCGTCTGGCGTAGCCCATCTGTTCAAAACAAGTTTCTTTTCCATATTATTCTTCAACATCTTCAAATTTAACATCACCATAAACGCTGTCCTTGACACGCAGGTTTTCATCAAGTGCGATTGCTTCCGAATCTTCATCGGTCATAGCACAACACCATTTCTTAAACCCATTGTCATCAAACATTGTCGGGTCAAAAACTTCATATACGGCTTTCAGAACATTTGGTTCAAATGCAATGGCATACAAGTATTCGCCGTCTTTATCTGATTCCCAAACAGCCTGCGCCGAATGTCCGTCAAAGGTCAGCGCACCGTTCAACTCGTTTACGCCAAACCCGTTCTCAAGGAAATTGTCCTTGCTGATTCTTGAAATTAAAAATAATGTATCCATATTAATCGAAATTATCCCTTTTAATTTTGTTAAACTTCAAGTTCAATAGTCGCTTCATTGCTGTCCGAGTGCTCACCAGTTTTCTTGGGTTTTGCAAACGGTTGGTTTACAGCTCCACGACCGTACTCGGCATCCCTTGCCGAGATATATCTCTGCCATTCGTCTGGTTCATATTGTTCGTTGTTCTTCGCTGCATTGATGTCTCTGTCGTGATGAGCACCGCAGTTCGGGCAAGTCCAATATCTTACTGCCAGATTTTTGACTTTCTTGTTTATGTAACCGCATTCAGAACACATCTGGCTTGACGGATAGTATCTGTCTACTTTCATCATAGTCTTTCCGTTCCAAACACACTTGTATTCAAGTGTCTGAACGAATTGATTCCAGTTACATTCGGAGATAGACTCTGCCAATTTATGATTCTTCATCATTCCTTTGACGTTCAAATCCTCAACTTTTATCAAGTCAAATTGTCTGACCAATTCTGTGGTTATCTTGTGTATATAGTCAGTTTTGATGTCTGTGATTTTTTGATAGATTCGGTTGCATTTCAACACTTGGTTTTCGTATCTCTTGCTTCCATAGACCTTCCTTTCCAGACATCTCTGGTATTTTTTCAGTTTTCTTTTGTAATATCTGATTATGCTTCGTTTGCTTGCGTATTTGAACCCCTTGCTTGTGATAATCAACTCCTTTATTCCGAGGTCAAGACCCACACGTTCATAGGTTTTGTTGCTTGGTGTGTAGTCCTGCTTGACTGTTATGACTATATAATATCTGCCAGCCTTGTTTTTTGATATTGTGGCAAAGCAAATCTTTCCAGTGATTTCTTTGGAAACCACAATGTCTATACCGTTTTTTAGTTTCGGAATATATAGTTTACCATCCTTGATATGGAATGTGTTAGGCTGTGCAATCTTGAACGACTGCTTGTTCCTTCTGTTCTTGAACTTTGGATAGGAGCTTCTGCGCTTGTAGAAATTGTCATACGCAGTGTGCATATTCCTCAAACTGCATTGCAAGGATTGCAAAGGAACGGCATTCAAAAACTCGAATCCTTCAGTCTTGCGGAGTTTGGTCAGTTTAAATTGTTGGACATTGTATGAATCACTTGTCTTGGATTCATTGTATTGGTTTTTCTTTTCGTTAAGGAAATGGTTGTACACAAGCCTGCAACAGCCGAACACATTGGCAAGGTAATCCCGCTGCTCTCTGTTCGGATACAACCTAAACTTGTATGTGTAAACTCTTTCCACTTGATTGAAATTCTATACTCTATTTATACCAATTGCTTTCCTACAAACTAAATGGGATAATTCCATTTCGTTTTATTTACAAAAGACTGAAATTGTAGAACTCGCCGTCCTCGCCGATATAAGGCACATTTGCGTGAAGATGCGAATCATAGGTTTCGTAGTCAAGTGCGTTCCATAACTTGTTCTCCATAAACGAATTGGCGTGGCCATCGTGGAAGAAAACAAAATGTATAATCGGCACATTACCCTCTGGGTCTGAATTTTTGTCAGCTTCACGCACAAGCCGCTTAAATTCATCAATATCCTTTCCGTGATAGTTTGAGGTTATATTCTCCGATGTACGCACAGAAAGAAACCACCCCACAATCTCTGGTACGGTTTCTATTTGATACAAAATTTCTTCTATTGTCATAATTACAATTTTTCTACATAGTAATATAATAAAAAATCAGAAAAAATGAACAAAGAAAAAAGCGAAAAAATCACTCGTATAAATAATACAAAATACATTTGTATTTGCATTAAAATATATTCATAATTATGGCACTTTCAACAGAACTTTACGGTCTCAAATCAGCAGGAACTTACAGATTTGAACGTGACCAGTCCGTTACTATGGACACGGCTACTCCGTTGGAAAATGTTAGAATGTTGGTCGGTTTCTCAAAAACTGGGCCGTTCAATACACCAGTGTTCATACAGAACACTCGTGAGTTTTTGAACACATTCGGCGACATTGACCGTTCATTGGAGAAAAAAGGTTCGTACTTCCACAGAAGCTGTCTGGCTGCATTGTCCGCAGGTCCTATCTACTGCCTTAATCTTCTGAAACTTACAGACGAAGATGTTGTTGATGCTATGCGTTTTTCAACATCCGCTGGTTCAGAGGCACAAGACAAAGACCCGCAGGCTGAAGGCAACCACTTTGACTATCGTGGTATGTACAACATAGAAAATTTCTACACGCCATCAGAGGAATCATTCCTTTACACAATCGGCAGGAAGAATTACTATGAAGACCATTCAACAAACACACTTTTAAACTTCACGAACATCGGCAAATCACCAGTGTCCGTAATCGTTACAAGGGCTAACGCCTACAACTCAAAGAACTTCAAGGTGACCGCACAAGAATGGTATGGAAAAGGAAACGTTCCTTCCTATCTGCACGACACTTCTTATATGAGCGACTTTATGGTTGACGTATATGTGTTCGCAGGAAACTGGGGCGGCGACTTTGACGAAGAACACGGCGAGCCTTACAAGAGATTCGCTTCCGACATCAAATTCGGAAAATACTTTGACAAAGTTAAAGGTTTTATCAGACGCAAAAATGCCGATGACACTACCGACACTATGCTCACGCAGTTCTTGAATGAACCAGACGTGAAACTCATTGGAAAGTACACGGGTTCACTTATACCTGGACTTGTGGACAAGAATGGTCGCAACATCTATATTGAATATATGATTAACAGCGACACCGCAACCAACGGCCTTATGTGTTCCGTGAACGAACAGATTTTTGACGGCGACACCAAACTTGATGGCGCACGCTACGGTATTGATATGGTTGGTCATTCACTCTACGATGCAATCGCCAATGATGGATATTCCAATGTTAATTTCTTAAGTTACAACGGCAACATAAGTGGAAAACTTAAAGATAATGAAGTTGAAAACTTAAATATTGGCGATGGAAGTGGTTCTGACGATTATGCGTTAACTGGTGTAACAGAACAATCCTTCAACAACATTACAACAACACGTGACCAAGAAGATGGTAAAGGCGGTCTCATTTGTATTGACAACAAAACAAACAACAAAACAATCACAAGATATGTGTATTATTATGCCGAATCAGTAAACGGAAGTCAATATTCTTATGTAGAACCAACTGATGACACAACTGCTGATGTAACCGCACAAGACGCATTCGCTTATGAGAATATACTCAAAGCAGTCAAAACTGGAAACAAGGTATATTTTGATTTTGGCGGAGAATTGTGGCCAGTAGTGTCTATGTCAAAAACAACCATTAACGGTTACAAAGACACAGCATCAATTCCGTCAAATGTAAAAGACGTGATAAACGGAACAACTGGTACTGACCCGCAACCCGCATTTTACAAGGATACCAACAACGAAACAAGAGTTGCACACCCTATCGTAAAATATGTCATCACTCTGAAATCTGATACTGATATGACATCTTCTGATGTTCCAACAGCAACAACAAACTATATAATGTCATCAGACTTCAATTATGGTTATGTTGCATATTCAGACCAACAATACATTTTCCTCGAAGGAAGCGATGTATATAAATCACGTACAGCATTATCAACAAACGACAAAATCGTTGATGAAAATGAAGTTGAATATGATGTTGACTGGTTTGATAACATCTATAAAATCTCCTCAATAAATGGCAAGAATATCGTAGCAGAAGCATTTATGCCAGATTATGTTATGTGTGTGCCTATGGAGGGAGAAGAAGGTGAACAGACACCAGTTTCTGTTACAGTTCCAAGTGAAGGCATTATAATTAAACTTGGTGCTAAAAACTTTGAAATGACAATCAATGTCAAAAAGGAAATCGAAGGATATGTTGCAAAAGACAACGAGTTCTTTATTCCAGCCAATGTTGATGACCATTCCTACGATTGTGTGAAACTTGGTAATTTCATCCTTTCAAAAGACGGCGATAACCATCGTTTGACAAGAATAGTTGAAATAACTGGTGTTGCAGACAGCAACGGATTGGTTGAATGGAGAAGGGTGGCTTGCCAAGACAATGTGGATATCGTAACATACACCACAAACCAATATGGTGGTTGGTGTTCAACCGAATGTTTCAGCGACATCGCTGAATGGTTTACACACTACAACGTGTTCACTCTTACTGGATTTGAGATGAAGAAATCCCATATGCCAGACGGCACAAATGAACGCCAGCACGAAATCCTCAATATGATTGCAAAGGATTCTCCAGACAGCAACTTGTTCAACGCTCTCATCGACCGTGAACTCATCCAGTTCCGTTATCTGGTTGATACATTTGGCCTTGGCATTGAAGAGTCCTGCAAAGAGCAATACACAATGCTCTGCTCTGAAAGAAAATCCGCTTTCGCAATCATCAACGCACCTTCAAGCAACGATTTCAAGAACTCCGAAGACCCGTCATTTGTTGATAAGAACAAATCCGTTTCAGCAGAGTTCATCGCAAAGGGCGGCGACCCAGACAAGAACCCGTCATTCTTGTTCAGCCTGCCAGACGTTGCACACGGAGCAACTTGGGGTGCTTACTACTATCCATACCTCAAAGTGTATTCAAACTACACAACAATCAATGTTCCGCCTGCCGCATACGTTTCAAACAACTATGTCGCAAAATACGATACTGGTATGCCTTGGAACGCAGTTGCAGGACAGAACAAAGGTGTGATTAGCGGCAACAACGTGGTTGGTGTTGAATCAACTCTGGTTCGTGATAACCGTGATTGGTTAGAACCTGCTGGTATCAACTCAATCATTTACCAAAACGGTGTCGGCTGCGTTATCTATGCAAACAAGACCGCAAAGCAAACACCTAAATCCGCTTTGAGCGAAATCAACTGCCGTGAGGCTTGTATCTACATTCAAGACGGCGTTGAAAAGATTTTGCGCAACTACTTGTTTGAAGTGAACAACGCACAAACAAGACTTGAAATCAAAACCCTTGTGGATAACTTCATTGATATGGTGAAGAACAACGGCGGCGTTTACGACTTCAAGACCGTTATGGACAAATCAAACAACGATGACGAAGTTATCGACCACAATATGGGTGTGATTGACATCTTCATCGAACCCGCCCGTGCAATGGATATCCTCGTTCAAAAACTCACAATTTTGAGAACGGGTGTCATTGAAAGCGGAACGTTTGAATAATCGGTTTCCGATTAAAAGCAAAGGAGGGCTAAACACCCTCCTTTTTTATTATATATAATAAAAACGATATATGATTCCAGAGATTGGTTACACATTCACAGAAAAAGCCGTATTAAAAAAGTCAGAAACATACGGATATATACTTACACATTTTGGATTAAATCCAGAACACAAACGTCATTATGGCGTGCGTGACGAAGATACTATTGTTGATGTAAAATGTACGGTAATAGACATTGACTTGTCTTTAGCAAAGATATATAACGATAAAAATTATGACGAAAACTGCGTGGACTATTTCGCATACTTCCCATACGACAATAGATTTGGAATAATATATTGTAACATAAAGGCGTTTAATTGCTGTTTTCCATACGGAGCAGATGCGGCCTGCTTCAATAAAAGTGGAGAAAGGATAGGAACAATTTGCAGACTTAATGTTGAAGTTATATCAGAATATAAGCCAAATGACTTATAAATGCAATTTATAAGTCAAACAACTTATAAATATACAAAAATCATTTTTTATGAGAAAAGAATACCAAGTTAATGGGGGGGGGCAAAACGTATTTGTTGTGATATGAGGCTTAACGGAAACCTTATAGAAGAAACAACTGGTGTTAATTGCTCTACAATGTATGACATACCAAATTGCCGAGATGGAAACGGATATTGGTTTGAAATAGTTTACACAACAGACCCGACAGACCCAACAAGAAGATGCTTAAAAAGAGGTACGTCAACAAGAATGAAAGGTTGTTACAGCATTTTTAGAATGCCGAATGTACTTGAACCAAACGAAAATGACCCAACAATTTACAAATGCTATTTAACTGCAAGCACAACCAGTAGTAACTGGTGCAACCTTATAGGTAAAACACTTGAGTTCAGTTATTATCCCAACCAAGTAAACAACAATAGAAAAATAATAATAAACAACAGTGACCGTGATGCTGGTGGTGCTGTTAGTGGAGCAAAAACAATGGACTTATACCAATACGGAACAAGTTTCATTTTATATGTAAACTCAACATTAGGAAACAACATCCAACTCACGCTTGCAAGCGGAATAGTCTCAAACAAATGGTATCGTTTTAAAATAGAACACATAGACATAGGAAATGAAGAATTTTACTATAGAATTTCAGTATTTGACAATGATACGCTAATAGGATATCAAGATGAAACCAATATGGGTATATTCTATTACGGAAGCAGACAAACAAATAATAGATGGCAGTGTTTTTTTAATACGCATTACAACTATTTTTGTGGATATTCTGGTGTAGCAAACACAACAGCACTATTAAAAGATATTCTAATATATTATAACGATTAGAATAAAGAAACACAACACATTATATTTCTTGTTAATAACATTGTTGATAACTTTTTGAAAAAAGTTGTTGGCTATATGAAATCTTTTTGTATTTTTGCAATGTCGAGTTAAACAGATTGCACTATGAAAGTATTCGTCAATAAAAGAAGCGGAGGTTACAGCGGTGGGCTTATCGTTGTTGCCGCCAACAGCGCAGAAGAAGCACATAAAGTTTTCCACGAAACCGCAGAAGAGTTCGGTCTTGACTGGCTTTTTGACAAGTACAAGGACGATGACGGAAACCCAGTTGAGTACGACTATTATTACCAAAAAGAAAACTGGTCTGAACTGGAAGGTGTTACCGCAAGCGGTGAGCCGAGGATTCTTGCAGAGGACGGGCACAGCGAATAATGTATTCCAAAAACAAACAAGAAATGATAAGTTACGAACAATTCATTGAAAAATTCCCGAACACGGAATCTCTGGAAAAAGCATATCCAGTAGGAAAAAAGGTCGTGTGGAGCGACAGAAACAAATACACCATTGTCGGATACCAAACTGACAGACAATTCAGAAAGAAAGACGAATTTGAGCATCTTGTCATAATCAAGCATTGGTCAAAATACAAGCAGAGATGGTGTTACCAAACAATAGACTGTTTCGTTTTCTATTCGGTTGTTGAATTGATGGAACGTGAAGCAAAAGAAAATGACTAAATCGGAACAAAAAGACGGCAAACATACAGCCAAACAAAAAGACAAATAATATGTTAACACAAAGGCAAGTCAAGGCAACATTGACAAACATCAAAAAGCACCTGCTATCGTGCGGATGCGAATTTGACCACAATAGCGAAAGGTCAAACTCAATCTATGTAAAAATCTGCGAGCACAAAATAAGAATATCAGACCACATCAGTCCGATAAACGCAAACAGCATAAACGTTCTGCTGTCACTTAACGCAAAATACACAGTCACCATAAACGGGGGACTGCTCATTTATGATAAAATCAGTGAACTGAAGTCGTTTTTGAAAACTTGGTGCGAGATGCAGATAATCAAGAACACAACGAACTTGAACATCATAAACGGCGAGATTTCAAGCAAAAAGAGCAAACTCGCAAATCTCGGAAATGAACTCGGAAGCATACACATAAAAATACAAAAAGCAAATGCGGAGCTTTTCTCCATAGAGAAAAAACTTGACAATGTTTCAAACTTCGTATTCAGCGAGGGTGAATCCGTTAATTTGGAAGAACTGACAGACAAGCAAAAAACCCGTCTTGTCGAAACAATCATCCAATACAAGAAACAAAACAAAAACCTGAAAAAGAAAAATCCTAATTTGAATCGTCAAAACACTGAATCGGTATCTTCACAAAGTCAGCCTCCGATTTCGGATGAATCGTGTTCCAGCCCTGCGCAAGACCAGTCCAAGCATAACTCGTGAAATAGTTAAACGGATTTTTATACTTGTCTGGGTCAAAGTTCCGCCAATACCTCAATATGTTCATCATTGCGTGAGCCTTGCAATCCTCCGCATCTTCCTTTGAATCATAATGGTTGCAACGGCTAACCCGCTCAATAAGCACTTGACAATACGCTATCGCATTGGGTGTGAGTTCATCCTTTTCAAGCGATATAAGCATTTCATTGTAAAAATCTGTAGGGTCTATATAATTCTTTCCTCTTTTACGTCCCATTTAATTTATATCTTTCGGAATTATCCTTTTTAATTTTGTTAAACTTCAAGTTCAATAGTCGCTTCATTGCTGTCCGAGTGCTCACCAGTTTTCTTGGGTTTTGCAAACGGTTGATACACAGCTCCACGACCGTACTCGGCATTCCTTGCCGAGATATGTCTTTGCCATTCATCTGGTTCATATTGCTCGTTGTTCTTCGCTGCGTTGATGTCTCTGTCGTGATGAGCACCGCAGTTAGGACAAGTCCAATATCTTACACCCAGATTTTTGACTTTCTTGTTTATATAACCACATTCAGAACACATCTGGCTTGACGGGTAGTATCTGTCAACTTTCATCATAGTCTTGCCGTTCCACCTGCATTTGTATTCAAGTGTCTGAATGAATTGATACCAGTTGCATTCAGAGATAGACTCCGCCAACTTATGATTTTTCATCATTCCTTTAACATTCAAATCCTCAACTTTAATCAAGTCAAATTGTCTAACCAGTTCTGTGGTTATTTTATGTATGTAATCAGTTTTGATGTCTGTAATTTTCTGATAGATTCGGTTGCATTTCAACACTTGGTTTTCGTATCTTTTGCTCCCATAAACCTTCCTTGCAAGACATCTCTGATACTTTTTCAGTTTTCTCTTGTATTTTCTGATTATGCTGCGTTTGCTTGCATATTTAAATCCCTTGCTTGTGATAATCAACTCCTTTATTCCGAGGTCAAGACCGACACGTTCATTGGTTTTATTATTTGGTGTATAATTCTGTTTGACTGTAATTGTTATATAATAACGGCCAGCCTTGTTCTTTGATATTGTGGCAAAACAAATCTTGCCAGTTATTTTTTTGGAAACCACGATGTCTATTCCGCTTTTGAGTTTCGGAATGTATAGCATACCATCTTTTATATGGAATGTGTTGGGTTGTGCAATCTTGAACGACTGCTTGTCCCTTCTGTTCTTAAACTTCGGATAAGAACTTCTATGTTTGTAGAAATTGTCATACGCAGTGTGCATATTTCTTAAACTGCATTGAAGTGATTGCAAAGGAACGGCATTCAAAAACTCGAATCCTTCAGTCTTGCGGAGTTTGGTCAGTTTAGACTGTTGGGCATTGTAGAAATCACTTGTCTTGGATTCATTGTATTGGGTTTTCTTATCATTGAGGAAATAGTTGTACACAAGCCTGCAACAGCCGAACACATTTGCAAGGTAAACCTGCTGCTCTCTGTTCGGATACAACCTAAACTTGTATGTGTACATCCTTTCCATATGATTGAAATCCTATACTCTATTTATACTATTCACATTTTACAAGACTAAAAGGGATAATTCCGTCTTTTATTATATATAATAAAAATTACGGACTTTCGTTCAGACTAATGATGTTTTTTGGGATGTGCAAGTTTAAGTTTACCAAACATAGGATATTTCGGTTTTGCCTTATGATGTGATAAAATCGGATATGCACTTACAATCTGTGAATAAGACGAGAATGTCTCAACTATATTGACACCAGAATCCTTTATTCTGAATTGTCTGAAATTGTTGCGTTCCAAATCCCAATACTGAATATAGCCGAGTGCCTTGCATACCTCTATGGAATACGAGCCGCCTTTCGGTTTCCAATGCTGGCGGATATAGCTGTCAATAAGAGTTCCGTATGCCGTCCTGCGAGAGCCATCACGCTTGATGTACTCAAAAACGACAAAACTTGTACGCAAGGCTTCCTTTATGGTTTTCCTTGTGTACGTCATCTTCTCAAACAACTCGTATGATAATATCTCCATCTATTCGTCTTTGTTAAAATAAATCCCGTTGTACTTCAAGGCATCGCCTTTTACCATTCTGGTATAGCCCTTCGGCTTCTTCGTGATAAGGAATGTCGTGGATGTGTCCACCATAACGTGGCAGGTGTTCATAAACAATCTGTTCACAAGCATTTTCACAAAATTCTTTGAACGGTCAACAAGAGCAAAAGGAACTTGATAAGAATCACCATTAAACTCAACATCAAGAAGCACACTTATACGCTCTTCACCATTTCTGTTCAAAACAACCGATTTCTTCCATTTCTTTGAACGCAGTTTCTTGCCGTTGATTTCCCAGTTCACATAATCGCCATCAACCTCATATTTGTCGCACATAATGGATGACACAGTTCCGTTACCGCTGTCAAACTTCGCAACAAAATCTCCGATTTTCGGAACACGCACCATTTCAAGGTAGCCGACACGTGTCAGTTCATCAGAACTCTTGTGCCTTTTTACACGCTTTTTCGTGCCGTCCTTCTCATACACGAGTTTCTCACAAATGAAATTATTATAGTTTTTTATGTAGTCCATAATTACAAAAATACAATATATTTATACGAGCCGTTGTTGATAACTCGGTTAATAAAATATTTTCAAGAAGCCGTTTTTGCTGTCATTTTTTATCGTATCTTTGCGGTCAGAAATCCAAACCAAATATGTAAGATAACCGAAACCTAAAATGATATGAGACAGTTCAAAAACAAAAACTACAGCAATGTGGAAGGCTATCTGTCGTGCCCAGATTTTGCAAAAAACGTTGCCGCAATTGCACACTCGCTAAATGTTAAACCAGAAGAAGAAACATTCAAAGACATAACGCAGGAATGCGCCATAGCCGTCATAGAATCATACGGCACTTGGGACACAAAGAAATGCGGCGGGCTTGAATTTTTCTGGGGATACGCATACAAACGAATGAGGGAATACGCAAAGAAAGAATGCAACAAGCACAGAAACATTGTGGATATTCCATACAACAGAACAAACTCCGCATTTGCCAACGAAACCCGCAAATACACATACGACAGAATCACACACCAATACAGCAGCTTAACATACGACAACGGAGACCCTATACCGATTGCCGACAGCAACCCAGATATAGCGGCTGTTATGGATATAACCAACGCAATCAACAAACTTACAAAAGAAAGAAGAACAGTATTTGATATGAAAATGGGATTTGCCCCAACAAAAAGCGGAAAAACATCATTTGACGATATAGCAGAAACACTCGGCATCAAACGAGGAAACGCCATATATTTGTTTAACCAAGCAAAAAAACAATTAAGAGCAGAATTGTTCTGTTACAAAAACCAATAGTATGAAAGAAGCACACAACAAAAACATCAGAAAAATAGACCTGCACTTCAGAAAAAAATTGCAGGAACTAAAAACCGAAATCAACGCATACGAGGAATTATGTGAAAAAAAGAAAAAAGCAATAAGCAGACTTCAACAATTTCGTGAAAAGGAAACAGACAACTACGAGAAAACGAGAATACTGCTCGATTTAAATGCAGTTGAAAATGATTATGAAGAAATAAAAAAGAAAAAGAAATCACTGGTTGAACAATATAAGCAAGTAAGGTCTATGCACAAAACAATACAGCGTGCAATAGAAGAACGATTTGCTGACGGATTCATTGAAGGCGTGCGCCAAACCGTAAAGACCAACAAGAAAAAAATAGAAATACCGAAAGCATATCCTTTGAACAAAAGATATTTGTTGTGATTTCTATGCTGGATTTGGTGTGAACACTATTGATGCGTATCTGTCATCAACTTCAACTGGATTTACTGGAAACAGCATTTCACGATAACTCTGCAATATGGTGGTATGGGTAGTCCAGCCTGGCTCGGCGTAGCATACACTATATATTCCAGACAAGTAAATATCATAGAGTTCTCTCCAATACACGCCATATCTGCTTACTGTATCTTCCAGATATCCAATTTGCCTTTCTTTTGACGATGACCATACAGAATTTCTCTGATTATCAAACTGCGAAATGTCCCTTATGTAATAATTGTCAGAAACATCATACGCACCAAAAGACATTGTGTATGTCGGGTCAAGGTCACTTGTCACTGTAAACCAGTTCACGCCCCAAATGTCCCCAAAAACACGGCACAAGTCAAATGGGGCATATCTGTTCACATAGAAATCATATAATGCTTCATAACTGTCAAACGTGAAATACTGGTATTGGCGGGTCTGCTTTTTCCATAAGAAAATCTGAACCTCCTTTATCTCCATATTGTAAACACGAAGTTCGTCAAAAAGGTCTATGATAAGTTTGAATGTGAGAAGTTCAATCATCGGCTCATTATAATGCTATTATATTTATAAACAAAAACGGCCTGCAAATTGCAAGCCGTCATTTTATAGCCGTGCGAAAATCTTGTCCTCTTTCACACACTCGTATTCCACGCCGTCAATCTTTACGGGTGTTCCGTGGCCTATCGGCTTTAGTATTTTTTCGCCGATATGGAAAGATGAACCTTCTGGGACGGCAACGACCTCCGCTACACGCTGGTACTTCATTTTTGGAAGAATCAGACCGCTTTCCGTCCTTTCCTCCACAATCGGGGCATCCTTTATCATCACATACCCGTTCTTCATTTCTATTTTCATCGCTCTTATTTTTAAGTTCAACTTCAGACATATCTAAAATAACTTTGCTTTTTCATCATCGCCATCGGTGTCTCCGCTTTCAGACCTCGCTTCCTTCACTTTTTCCGCAGCAATTTCAAGCAAACGCTGCAAATCCCTGCTGCTTCTTGTCTTTGCACTTGACACATCATTCTCATCTTCCGATTCAACCTCTATGGCCGCAGTCATTTCAACATCAGTTGTTATCTGTTTGAATGAGGATTCTATTGAGGTCAGATAAAGATTTTTTGTTTTAAGCAACTCCATTTCGGTTTTCTGCAAATCAGAAAAGCACTTAACAAGGTTTGGATTAATGTCCCCACATAAAATGGCATCGGCAATCACTTTTATCACATCCTCGGTCTGTTCAACTTGGAACAATATCTTTCCGAGGCTGTCGGCATCCGCCTTTGCCTTAAACTGGACATAACTCACATCACTCGCACTTTTTCCGTACAAGTCCTTTGCGGAAGAAACGATGGCTTCCGCCTCTTTCTTCGCCAAACCTACACGTTCCATTATCTCCTTCTCACGAGCCTCCCGTGCCTTGCGTAATGTTTCCTCATCGTTTTCTGCGAAAACAAGGGTGTTGTCATCCACGATATTGTCTATCGTGCCGTCATTGAAATCTTCCAAGATTCCCTCTATTTTGTCTGCATTATTTTTCGCTTCCATTTCTATTCATTTTGCTTGTTACCAACAAACTTCGATGTACCTATCGTGTCTGTTGATGTTATAGTATATGAATTGCCTCCGCCAACACCTAACGGGCAACCTATGCAATCCCTATACGGATTCTTACAATGTTGCCAGTCAGAGCAGTCATAGTAACCCGTATGTGCTGGTGCTTGTATCGGATACATCTGACTTGGTGTTCCGAGCAAAGCCGCATCCAACGCCTCGTTGCAGGCTATCAGCATTTCAATAAGGCGTTCCTTTGATAGTTTGCTGTAAACTTCAAACGCCTCTTCTCTTGTAAGTTTCCTCACGGAAACATAATTAGTTTGTTCCATATTCGTTTTTTATTTATAATCTTCTCATATAAATATATAATAAAAATCAAATAAAAATAATCGTATGAAAACTTTTCAAGAAACGATACAGTCAAACGGCCTTGAATATGTGAACGACCTTATGAACGGTTACACGATGGTTTATGAAAAAATAAACGCATCAACATTATCGTTCAAGAGAATAGGGGACACCCTATATTTCTACAAGGGCAGAAGCAACGAGGAAATCAACGACATTAACTCAATGCTATACACATATTTCCAAAACGGCATTGACCACATCAAAAGGACAAGTATGATTTTCTATATGGAATTTCCAGAGAACTGGCTGTTCCGTATGCAATATGTCGTATCAAACGACAACAATATGATTAACTATAAGAATATGCCGCAGAACAATCTGATTCTGTCCTGCATTGACACTGGCAACACTATCATAGAAGACCCCAATGTATTGAAAAAATGGGCTGAACGCTTGCAAATAGACTACGCCCAGCCAATATTCAACGGATTTATGTCAGAGTTTCAGAAAGAAAAACTCACAGAATATCTGTCAAACGGGGATTTGAACGGCATATCATTCTCACAATACGTTATAAGTTTGCTCAACCCGCAAATGACGCACAGCGCATTGAGCGATGAATTTATGGGTGGAATAGACAGCTTTATATTCAAGTTCTACAAGCCTGGCTCAAAGAAATCAACAACACTCAAACTTGTTGACCCATATATGACCGCACTCATAAAACAGAACAAGCACGAGTTCGGAAAGATTGACGGGACTGAATCTGAAATCATCCTCGCAAACTTCATTGCATATCTGCAAACTGTGGATATTAAAAAAATAAAAGCCGAAGGTGAAACCGAAAACGACCGATACATTGACATTATCTGCAAACTTTTCAACGAATACATCAAAAAAGAGCAAGCCCTATTGAAAGACGTTAAGGGCAATGTGAACGAATCATATTCAGTAAACCTTGAAAAAATAAAAAACCAAGAGACCGTTGAAATTTTGCAAAAAAATCCAAGTCTGACCACCGTGTTCCAAATCATAACTGGTATGTTTATGAACACGAAAGACGGGGATAACGGAGGCTCTCTTATCAGCGGCAATGTAAAGGATGCTTTTAACAAGGAAGTTGAACAGATATGGAATCACGTTTCCGATAAAACCGAGGATGTCAAATCGTTTAAGGAACTTATGGATGGCGACAACAAGAAAACTGACGATAAAGTTATGTCATTTACAGACTTTATGAAAAGCATAGGTGAAGATGTGGACGAAAAAGACGATGATTCGGAAACTGACAAAAAAGAATCCGATACCGAAAACGAGAAAGAAACTGGCGAAAACCAAAAATCAGAGGAAACCGAAAAAACATCAGATGACACCAAGCAGGAAGAAGCCAAAGAAACAAAGTCAGAGGATTCCAAAGACGATAGCAATGATGTAAAAAAGGAAGAAACTGAAAAATCGGAAGAAACAGAAAAAGATAAGGATTCTGAAAAGAAAGAAGATAACGAAGAAAAGAAAGAAGAACCCGAAAGCAATTCCGATTCAGATAAAAAGGACGAAGAAAAGTCAGACGAAAATTCCGAAAAGAAAGACGAAGAAAAAAAGGATAACGAATCCAAAGACGATGGTGGGAAAGACGAAGAAAAGAAAAATGAGGATTCAAACAAAGACGAAGAAAAGTCAGACGAAAACAAATCCGAAAAAGATGGCAATCCCGATAAAGAAGAAAAGCCAAAAGAAGAAAAGACAAAAGAGGAAAAGCCAAAAGAGGAAAAGCCAGACAACACAGAAAAGCAAAGCGACAAACCCGACACGAAATCAAATGATAATGATGGCGGAGGCGTAGCACTTTAACATAGAAAAATAAAATTTAATACTATGGTACACATTAAAAGAATAAACGAAATGACAAATGTTATGCCAAACTATCAAAAATATGACGGCAATACATTGGTTTGGAGAAATCACAACATCGCAATCGTGAGTGACGATAATGACTTTATGACGATTTCCGTTGATGGTAAACCATTCAAAATTGAAAAAACGGATGACAATACATTTAATAACGCATCACACGAAGTGTATTACAAATATCGTGGTAAAGAAATTACAATAGAAAATGCTTCATTTATAATTCGCAACGGGTTTGCTGAATTTATTGGTTGTGACAATATGATTGATGAAGATGGCGATGACCTTGACTTACAAGCACAAGAACAAGTTAAAAAACAGTTTGGTGGATTTCAATTTCCGAAACTTGAAGAAATCCTCACAAACAAAAAACTCCTTGACATCGCAACTTATTATGCCGAAGAAGAACTCAATGAAGTATTTGTCCTTGATGACACAAAAACATTGGAACAAACCGAACCCAATTCCGTAATTGCAAAAATCGGATATTTCTTTGAAGGATTCTTCTTCTCTGGCGAAAAACTCAAAACAGTCCGCAAAAACGCCGTGATGCCGAGATAACAAAAACAATAAAACCAACTATGGAAATTTTAAGAACGGACAAATTCGTTGATATGCTTCTGGAGATGGCATCGCAGAAAACGCTCGCCCAAAGGATTGACGATTTCTTCGATATGATTTCCCAGATAAAGAAAAGCACATTTGTCAGCGTATATTCTGTAAACACAATGGATGACAAACTCGCCGCTGTGATAACAGACGTTAATGGCAACAGAATAAGAAACAACCTTTACGGAAAACTATACACAGCAACAAGATACACATTCAAGTTCGGACACACATACAAGGAACTTGTCAGAAGAAAAAACCCAAACCACGACCTTCAAAGAAGAAATGATGGTTCGTCAAAGGTAAGCGGTTACGCTATGGTTGAGTTCAACAGAAAGGGCGAACTTGTGTTTCCAGTGATTGATTTCACAAAACTGACAAAATACTTTATGCTGCAAGATGACGGTTATGTCAAAGAACTCTCAAAAGCCGAAGTATCTATGTACTGCCAGCCAAGCAAACTCAATGACAGACAACCCGCATCTGGTGTCAATTACAGACCAATAAAGGTGGATAAGATTTTCTTGTTCAACGGAGCGCACAAAACATTCCCAAATCCAAACTTCATTTATCCGTTCATAATTGACAGAAGCAAGATAATTCCACTTGACGGAAACTGGAAATCCGTTGACCGAGTTATTCCGCCAGAAAACGCAACAGCACCAATCCCGTAATATGAAAAATCTGTCCGACTACACAAAAAAGCACACCGTTGATGAAATATCTCTCGGCAACAACTCAAACGGAAATGCAGGTTACTGCTGCACGAACATCACAAAAGCCGATTTGTTCTTGTATATTATGCCGAAACTGAAGGAATGTTTCAAAACCGAACTACTACAACTCAAAAACAACCCAAAATTCTCAAATGAAATAAGTCCAGCGGCGGTGAACTTCTACGGAGATGACGGCAAAATAATGGCAACATACAAACGTGAAGTATCAAAACCTATGCCAGTTAAACTCACTCCGTTTTCCCCAATAACATACATAAATGTGGCCGTACACAATGTCATAACATTCGGAGATAGTTCGGACAGACAAAAATTCATAGACAAATGCAAAGAACTGTCAAACGGAACAATAGACTTTGAGAGAATGATACAAGACAATATGCCAAGATAACAAAAGCCGCCAAATTTCTGGCGGCTTTCTTATTTCTAAACATATACATTGCTACTCACAACATCTGGATTCATAGCAGGATTTGGCGGTTCGCTCTCCACACCATTTACCATATGCGTATGTGCATTGAAGTATTCCAAAAACTTGTTTCCTTTCAACAACCCCTCAACAGCATCCGTGCCAAGTTTCACGCAAGGTGAATTGATTACAATCTCTTTGTCTGAACTTATTGACACATTCCCGTTCTTCAATGATATGCAATCACCATTTGAATTACTCATATTCAATTCGCCGTCTGGTGTCATATTGAATGTGGTCGCCCCGTATGCGTTCTTGAAATCTATAACAAACCCCTTTTCTTCAGTAAAAAACACTTTTATATACTCACCTTTTCTGAAATTGTCAGCGTCATTGGCAAGATTGGTGTCATATATCAAAACGTGGGCACTCGTATAAAAATCAGTTCCTATTTCAGCCGAAACCTCATCAGAAACATACATATTGCCGTCCCACTCTGGATTGTTTATTGTGCCGTTCACACGCACAACAGAGCCGATTTTTGGCACAGAAAACTCACCAGCACCACTTGTGCTTCCACCTTGTACCAATCCAGTAGGTATAGCCCACGGAAGCATCTCCGATGGTATGACATACCCGCCATCTTCATTCTTCTGGTCTGTTACGCCGTATATCCTAACCCGAACACGGCCTTTATACATCGGGTCATAATTATCTTCAACTATTCCAATCATAAGCTCTGGCTTTTCATTATCCAATAGGCATCAACCAAATCGTCTATCGGTTTTATATTCTTATAATCAAGTTCATTGTTCGCAACATATTTATAAAAATCAGATGCGGCCAATTTTTCATCTCCGAGTTTGTTTTCAATGAAAGCGTTTATCATATAGTCCTTGTTCGCATTTCCCTTCCCAGCAAGTTTCTTTGCAGAAGTCGGGGCAACAATCATAAGTTTGTCATAACCGAACATCCGTATAATGTCCTTACGGAGAAAACTATTGAACATAATCAAATCAATGAATGCTGCACCTTGGCTTTGAAATGCAAACCCTTCAAGCGACACAACACAATCACCACTCATATAACGTGTCAATTTTTCAGTTATCATATCGCTTACCATCTCGGCATCCCTCATTTTTGAAACCTGCTCCGACTGATATGTGCTCTTATCGGTATTCCTATTGTATGCAAACATTGGTATAATATCCGACAATATGTTATGATAATAAAATTTTTTCAAAGGTTTCTCCCTTTTCCATTCAAGCCCATCAGCATTGAAAAATGACATAAATTGTATGCTGTGCTCATCCTCGATGCAAACCGCTGGTGAATTTAAAGAATAATCTATCCCTATGCGAATCATAAATTTTTTCTTTATTTATAATGTTGAAAACTTTGTTGATAATTTTTTGAAAAAAAAATTGTTGACAATTCAAAAATATATTGTATTTTTGCATCGTAACGAAAAACAACAGATATGGAATTTACGATTGATGCGTTACTAAATACAAATCATAATTTGGCGAACCCGTCCAAGCATAAAACTTATTATCAGAGATAAAAAATCTGCCGCCACCTTCCCAAGTATCACTATTATCAATAGAAAGTTGTGTATAGTCATCACTGATTATAATTGGATGAGCACCAGCTCCGAATAATCGTTTATTGCCGTTTATATACCAATTCCTACCAAAAATCGGATATTGACTACAAGAAGTTATTGCTGCTGTATTACTAACAGCAACACAATTACTCAACGAAAGACTTGTATCCGAGCTAAATCCAAATCCGTAATTATTTGCCGATTTCACAATAACAGCACCGTAACCGTGTACGTGTATTAGCAATGACAAATAAGGATATGCTGATGAATAATTATGGGATAACATAACACGATATGTTCGACCATTCGTTTCTGAAACACTCCACAACCCGTCAGACACCCTATACATACCAGGCGTTTCTCTTGTATTACATTTACCAAGAGAAAAATAATTAACATCATTCAATTTATAAGCATACACGTCTGGTTTCGGAAAATTATACGATGTTGTTTGTGAACGATATAATGATATTGATTGTGTGGATGAATCATATCTGAATATGCATAAAGTACACCTACGAGGTTTTAAAAACGCACCAAAATATCCATCAATCGCACAATATAATGGTTCTATAGTACCTTCAAAATCTGAAAACGTATATGTGTATTGGGCAAGGATTTGAGTTGGTGTGCAAACAAGAAATGTATGTGTCGCAATAGAATATCCATTTCCGTGCGGAATATCAAAAATTAAATATTCAGAACTATGCGTAAAATCATAGTGAATATACTTCGGATACCCACGATAATTTTCATTTATCGTTTCAACAATAGGCCAACCAATAGAATCTTTATGATGTCTTTTCGGCATTTTTCATTTTTCTATATTTATACAAAAAACGGCGGAGAAAACCGCCGTTTAATTCTAATAAAACAATCGGTTATTTCACCTTCACAACATCTTTGTCGTATTTTGCGTTTTTTGAAAATACAGAATTAAGTCTTGACACCTGCATCTGGTCGGCAAGTAGTTCAAGATTCAAATCAGTAAGGTTTCCAGAAGTCTGTGTCGGTATGGTTCGGTCATCAATGATAGTGGCTTCAATTATGTCTTGCGATGAAACTTTTGATTCAAGTTCTGTAATCTGCGCTTCAAGTGCAGATTTCTCCGCTTCAAGCACATCCAATTTATTCTGCATATCAGTAACCTTCTCATCATATTCGGCGATGGTTTTTGTTATTTGGGTCTGCAACCCATTTACAGTTTCATTCAATGTTGTTACCGTATCCGTCAATGAAGTTTCCATAACATTGGCATAATCCCCCCATCTGCCGCTAAACAAAACTGTTTCGTCAGATGACGAAGTGCCGTCCTCTATAACAGTAGATATATAGAATGTTTTGTTTGAAAGATTTAATATGCGTTCAGCCTCGGATTCACTTATTCTAAAAACAACCTCTCCATTTGCAGCATCAACATTTTCAGCATCCTTATAATTAGGAATGCGTATCTTATTGTCGCCGCCCATAAACGAAAGATACACCGTTCCGAGATTTGTCAAATTTAACGGAACGTGATTGTCCACATCCGAATCCTCACTCTCACGATAAATCGTGAACAAGTAATAATTGGTGAACGGCGCAATCTCCATACAGATGTCGCCACGATAATACATTGTCGTATTGGACGCTAATTGCTGTATGCGTGTCGGCATTATTTCTTACTTTGTTTTTCAAGTTGTTTCAATTCAGCATCAATCTGGTTTTCCCTTTCCAAATCAAAGCGTTTGCGGTCACAAGACTGTATCATACGCTTTTCGCTTTTCAAGCCCTCAATCTGCAAATCAACATCAGTAATCTGATATTTCTTAATGCTGTCAATCCTAACATTAATGTTTGTAACCTGCTCGGTCTGTCTTTTATCCATACGCTTGATTTTCTTTCCATTTGAACAAGTTCTTACCGCAACCACAAGCAAAAGGCAAATAACAATTATGTTGCCGTATCTGTTTATAAAATCAAAAATCTTCTTCATATAAAATTAGGCTTAAACCGCCGAGCATACACTCGGCGGGGGAGTCGCCACTTCCTTTTTTTGGTTAGAATTTTTCGTTTTCCAATGGAATATAAGAATTGATTTTTTCACGCAAGGTAACTTTACCAGTTTCGTTTCCGTCAGTGTCAAACACTCTTACTTTCTCATTCATCAATTCCTCATAATCCCTATAGTCTTTACCTGCCGATTTGCACTTAATGCAGCAGAAATCAGACAAATATTTGCCGCCATTCGGGGAAACCATCTGCTTGGCATCACCAGTAAACGTACTTCCGAAATAAATCCACACATCACCACCAACAATATCGTGTCCCTTACCATACTTCAAAATGTTAAGCATTTGTTCAGCACAGCCTTGGTGTGTTTTCTGCAAAACTTTATCAGCAACCTTGCGGCTTCTCATCTGATTTTGTTTTTTTGCAGTTTCAAAACTGTTCAAAACCCAAACCAAGTGAATGTTGTTTATGTCATAGCCACCCATACCAGCAAGCACGGCAATATCTTCAAGTTTAGGATAACTCTTCAAAGTAACGTCAAACAAAATGTTATCTTTCACCTTTTTAGTAGCCTGCTGCTTGAACAAAAGGTTGTTCTGTTTCTTGGCAAGACCATTCTGGGAAGCAAATTCGTGAAGGTCGGAAACGTGCTTTGGATTTGTCATATCAACCTCATCCAAATAAATACCAAATTCCTCATAGTATTGCTTGCTCATAGGATTATCACGTTTCATTTTGATAAGGGTTTCCTTAATGTCATCCACATTCAAAATTTTAGCGTTGATGCCAAGCACATTGCTAATGACGAAACCTTTTCCGCTTCCGCCACCGCCGCACATAATAACAATCTGGTCATTCTTCGGATATACCTTATTGTTAAAAGTTATGAGTTTCTCGTTAATTGCAGAGAACTCGTTGTAGTCCATTATTCTCATAATATATTATATGTTATTCAAATTTTCTTGTTATATAGTTATATCCAAACACGTGTTCTGGCTCGCAGCCATCTTCATCATAAGCAAAACGATTGCTTGTTAGAATCGTTACGGGCACATTCCTATTTATACCAGCCTTTTGCACGAGTTCAGCAAACATATCTTTTAACGACTCAACAGCATTCTTTTCCAAAAATTCATCCGTTATCCAACTTATAACAACGCCATTGTCTGACGGGTCAACCGTATAGCCGTGGTCTCTTATGGCAAATTCGCATTTAGAACCATATTTCATAAGAAGTTCACCAGCACGATTCGGCACACCGCCATTCATACCATTGAATGTGCAATATCTTTCTATTGCATTTTCAATCTGTTCAACCGCAGCATCAACATCAGCATCCTTTATTTCCGCAAGACGCTGTTTTGTAACTGGCTTTATGTTAAGTTTTTCGTTTATGAAATTATCAAAATTCAATATGTTCATACCAAACTCTCAATTTTTTCAAGCAACTGCTTTTCCGTCTGAAGCCCAGCAATACCATCAACAGCCTCACCATCCTTGAAATATACAACAAACGGAATATTGCGAACACCAAACTGCTCGGCAAGTGACGGATTGTCCTCAATGTTGCATTTTCCAAATTTCACATCAGAACGCTCTGCTGCAATCTTGTCAAGTGTTGAACCAAGCAAACGGCAAGGCCCGCACCAAGTGGCAAAAAAATCCAAAACAACAACGCCATCTGACGTTATTTCACTAAAATTGTTTTCGTTTACTTCTAATACCATTTTATTCAGTTTTAAGTTATTACGATAAATTATATATATTCATTATGTCATAATCCGTCAATCCCCAATCATTCTCCGCACGGTCAATGTAATGGTTCATCACTTCTTTCATACCAGCATCGTGCGGAATATAAGCACCATACATACGTATAGCGGCAAACAACGTAGCAAAAACCTTTTCTGTTGTCATCTTCTTTGCCGCACGCTGTTTATGCTTTTTTATCTGCTCATAATTCGGAAGATTCTCCCAAGACTTAAATCTTTTTCTTGTGGCTTCAATGGCATCAAGAAAAGTCTTTTCACTCAAACCCATTATACCCATAGTTTCAATATTTGAAAAAATGCGTTTCTCTGGCACAAACTTCCCCATAGCCCAATAATAATTGGCTTTGCTTATCTTATTAAGAAGAACATCCCTATCATCACTACCTTTTTTTGGACGTGAATTTCTAATATCAGCAAGCCGTGTTTTTGTTACTGGCTTTATATCCAGTTTTTCATTTACAAACTCTTCAAAATAAAGAAGCCGCATATCATTATAATGTTATTATATTTATATGCGGCTTTGTTTGAAAAATCAAAATTTTGGATAATCCGTCAATAGTGTAACCCGCACATTCGACAATTCCTCAATATCAAGAAATGATATTTCGGAATAAAGCATATTGGCCAAATTCTCGTCTTTTACCTCGGACACAAAGTCGGAAAGAATGTCAAATACATCTGAAACACCGAATGATGCTACGGTCGGCTTCTTGAACATAGCGTTATCCGTCATATACCCTTTCTTTATCATAAACTTGTTAAGTCTATCCACAACATCCTGCCCGTAAAGTCCACGCAAATTAACAAACATTGACTTAATCCTTGCATCTGGTATAGACATAACGGTCTTGTTCATATTACGGCACGCACGTGTGTCTTTCTCGTTTGACACATTAAAAGACAAGTAGCTCAAATTCGGATATATGTTATAATACGAAATAATTTCTGGAGATGAAAAGTTTTCAACAAGTTCGTCATAATGTTCCTCAATAGAAACCGATTCACCGAAACGCCTTCTGAATTGGGCAAACCATTTTGTTATGTTCCCATAGTGCAAGTCAATGAATGCAAAAACCTCACTTCTATACATAAGTCGTGAACCAGCACTCAAACGAAGCATATTGACTATATCGGCATCAGTCTTATATGATTTAGGATATAGGTCAAACTCCATTTCCGAAACGCTGACCATCATCTTGGCAACGTCATCTGGCGTAATCTGACTACTCATCGCTCTTTCTCATTGAAGTTGTCAAGCCATACGGAAGCATAAGGGCAAGCCACAATAAATATGACTTCCAATATGTTATGGGATTGAACACCGTAACAACATCAACCAATATGTTATTCCATACCAGATAAAACAGATATGCAAATGCAAATGACAGCAATGGCACTACAAAAAACACCGCAGCTATCGTAATCAAAATCTTATTTTTCATCTTTTTCTTTTTTAATATAGTTTTTGTCAATATAAGTAAGTTCGCCAATAGTTTTGCCCAAGTCAAAATCAAGGTGCTCGTGCAGTTCACGCAACCCGCACTCATTCTTATTACACCAGAAATCAATGGCTTCTTTTGAAATCTTCGCAAGCGGATTGTCTGGTTTTACACCCTTTGCCGTTTTTGTATAAATGAACTTCGGAACACCATTCCCATAAAACCTCGAAGCAACCATACGCCACACCTCCGCAACGCCAAGTCCATCAGTCTTAACCATATTAAGCTGTTGTGCGTATGTAGGGTATTGTATGCCCATAAAACGATTCAGCATAAATTGGTTTTTTACTTTCTCGCTCGTTTCAAGGTCATTCCATTCCTTCTGCTTGGAACGGTTGAACAAAAGTTTAATGAAGTCAAACAAATCCATAATTATTCAGTTTTGCAGTTTGTGTAAACATTGCCGACTTGCAACATTATGTGCTCAATGAAATCATAATCATCCTTTGAAATCGCATCTGGCAAAGTATCTTCCAAAATCATCTTACGGACATCATTTATATCCTCATCACTATAACTGTCGATAACAGACTTTTCCGTAAAATAACCCAAGTGCTCAATTCTCACACGCTTAAACCCCCAAATAAGTTTGAAATATTCATCAGCGTCCACTTGTTCAAAATCTGGTCTTTTGCACAAATCCTTATATGCCGCTCTGACGGATTTACCAATACTGGCAAGTCTGTCAATATCTTCCTTTGACAAGCACATATCACGCAACTTGTTATCCCTAACACACTGGATAAGTTCAGCATCACTCAATTTTGCAAGCATCGGTCGAAGTTCAATGTTCTTTTTAAGAATATCGGCATTTATCTTCTGCTGCATTTTAATTTCGTCAGCTGCATCACTCGGTATGTTTGACATAATACCTTTTACATATTCGGACAATTCATTGACCTTTTTATCATTATCAATATCCTTTTTGTTTTCAACCATATTGCATAATGACTTAAAGCCAACATAAATGTGTTTATACACTGGCATACACTCGCCAGTAATCTTATAGATTCGTTCCAAATCCTCTTTATTAGCACAAGGCGGCAATGTTCCGTCATTTATCATATTGGAAATCTCATCATCAGTGAAGTTGCCCAAAACTGGTGATTTTTCAGAGTCACACAACAACTTCACATCATTGAAATCAATAACATTGTTTTGTTCAAGTTCAGACAAATCGGAAGCACAAAGCGGACAGCACAGCGTTCCATTTCTTCGTTTTTCATACAATGTGTTCAATGAAGCATTATCATACATAGGTTGCAAGTTCTCACGAATATCGTGTTCCAAAATCTCGCTATTAACCCTATTCTGTTTCTTAATGTCTGCACGTGCGCTATATGGTATGCTTGTCAAAATGTCCTTGATACGCTCATCATTCGTTTTCTTTTTCGGGAAAAGAAACTCGCTGTATTTTTCAACAGAAGCCTTAATAGACTCAAGTTCTTTCACCATATCATTTGATTCAAGATAGAGCATAATATTGCTGCCTATATTAAACGCACAAGAAAGCAAAACAAAAACAGAGCATCCGACATATCTGCCAAGCACAACAAACACAACCGCCCCAACAACAGCAAAGAGCGACAATCCAGTAAAAATGTAAGAAAAAGTTCTTTTCATATTTTTTATTTTATAATTTTGGTTTCAATAACAACAGTCCCTTCATCAGAAAACTTGCCACCAGTTTTGACAGAAGTTCCGATTATACGCAATGATGTGTTTCTCGGAAGCAAAATCTCACGCTGAAACTCGCAATCAATCTCATCTGGGTCAAACATATCGTTCACATCAATACAAGGATAAGGTATATCACTTGTAATATGCAGCAGCAACTCATCACCCAACCATTTATCAGCCCAAGGAGATGACATAACACTTGCCGTTGACATATACCCCTTGTTTGTAATAGCATCACCGATTTTCGTTTCAATATTTTCCTTTGTAATGCCATATATATTTTTCATATAGTCCCAATCAACAGTTCTATACACATCAATCTTTCGTCTTTCTGTAAACGCTTTGTCAAGCAAATCGGTAATCATAGGAACATTTTTTCCTTTACGAAGTTCGTCATTCACGCTTGACGTATAACCACCGACATAATCCCACACAGCCGACTTCACCTCATCGGCGTATTTGTGGTTCATATACTTTGCGAAATTCTTTTCCGCAATAAACTCATTATATTTTTTCATTAGAACAGACTTTTATTCTCCTTAATAAATGACATATCGCTATCATCAACACCTTTGAAAAGTTTTTCGGTTTTTTTGACAACGCTGTCTTGTGCTTTCAACGCATTGTATCGAACACGCTTCATATTCTTTGCAAGAACTTTTACATCATCATACATACCCTTAACAACATCGGCTGGTATAACATTCGTATTTAACGCAATATATTGCGTGTTCCGTTTTATGTTTGATATGATTTCATTCCTGCATTCAACACCAAGTGCTTCACAGCAGGAATCAGCAAGCGCACCAATCGTATCATCCAAATATAAGTATTCTGGATTAAGCTGGCCGACTTTATCCTTAAAGATTTCAAGTATTTTCTCGGCTTTTTTCTCCGTTACGTTAAATGTCCTGTCATTCTTTGTATATGAATACACAGACGAAATGTTATCCGATTTATCACCAACAATAACCTTCGTAAACAAACATTCATCAGCATCAACCTCAATCATTTCAAGACTGCGTTTTTTGGCAAGATAACCGAATTGAGATTTCACATCAAACACATCAATCTTGTGTTTTTTGGAAAACGCCTCATAAATGGTTTCCGATACATCCTCGCTTTCAAGAAATGCTTTAGGCGTGTAAACTTTCTTCGTAACATCAGAATACAAGATTGTAGGAACTCCGTTCACACTTCTAACCAGTTGCAACATATCTTTGTCGGAAGTGTACATAATAACGGGTATACCTTTTGATGTCAAAATATTTGACCAGTAGAAAATAAGGTCATCGGCTTCGGCACGCTTTGTCTTGGAAACCGTAACATTATATGTTTTCAGTATTTCGGCAAACTGGTTCAAGCATTTTTCAAAGCCGTCAAAATCTATGGTATCGTCTTGGTGTCGTGTTCCTTTGTAATCAACATCAGACTCAATCTGCTTTCTCCAAGAAGCAGAATCCATAATAAAAATACATCTATCCACAATGTTCTCCAAATCACGAAGAACTGCATTTAGATTCTGTTCAAGTTTGGAAACAAACAACTTCTGCGATTCTTCAGTTGACAACATACGCTCGCCCTTTTTCGCAGGGAACACATACATTGTTCTGAACAAGAAATTGTGGCCGTCTATAAGTAATGTGTACATCATATATACGTAATTGATATTTCTTCTTTCTTTTTCGGTTCTACCGTTATATTGCAGCCGTCAAAATCAACATCTTCCAACTCGCAGTCAAACATACCGTCATTCATAAGTTTTATTTCCCCTTTCGGCTTGTCCAACTTATCTATGAGGTCGTTAATCTCCGATTCCAAAAAATCCTCTGAAATAGTCGTTATAGATTGTGTGTTTTGCAAAGTAACTGACATTTGCCGTTGATTTTAACGCTTCCGTTCCGTGGTTATACAAATCCCATCCGCTAATCGTTTTCTCGTCCGTAAGATTGGCGAATATCTTTGAGTGGTATATTTCGTCAGTCATTTTTCGCAACTGACTCTGATTGACAATCCTATTGCTTGTGAACAACTCACCAATCACACGGGATGCAATGGTTTTGTCCACACGCTGTTTTTTAAGTTCCTCCATAAATGTTATGTTCCTCTGGTGCTCACATCTTACCGATGTGAAATACTGGCCGATAAGTTCACGGACATATATGTTCAAATCAGCCATCCTATGCTGTTTCTTAATCATATACTCCCCACTTACCATACCATTCGTGCAGATGAACACAACGCTGCCAATCGCAAAGCCGAAACTAACCTTACGATTATACGAGTTCTTGAATCCTACACGTATTCCGATATCTGGATTATGCGAATCGGCAAGTTTGTCAAGAATCTCATACATAACAACGGCATCAGCACCGTTCTTTGATTTGATGGTTGTGCTCTGCAAATCAAACCCGTTGGATTCAATATTCTCAATAATTGTATTATGGATTTCCTCGTGTGAAATCGGGGCATAAGTTCTCGTTTTCTCTGGAACTGGAACTGCAAACAACTGACTTGGTAGCATAATCATAATTTCAAATTTTTTGTTACAATCTAATATAATAAAAAAATCGAAAAAATGATAAAACAAAAATAGAATTGTATTTTTATCACATTTAAGTATTAGCAAAAAAGGCAGAAATCAATTCCGCCTTTGTTCATATAAAATTTCATAGAATTGTTTATAGACAATCACATTGCCGCAAGACCAGCAGCGACCCCTGCAAAAAATGTAGTGTCATCATCCGAACTTGATGAATAATACGAACTTGATGATTTTTTATTGTGTAAACCGCTTACATAATTGTCTATTTTTTCCTTTTCTTTTTTCTTAAAGTATCCGTGATAAAACGCATACATAATTTCAAGGACGGCAAAGCATTTGACATCAGACGCATCCTTAAACATATTATCTCTTATGTTTTTCTTCAATTTTTTTCTCGCCTCTTCAGTTCTAAAACTATGACATATTTCATCAATATAAGACATATAGTATTTTGAATCATACGGTCTTTCACAATCTTTATCGTTTACGAATTTATCCGAATTACTCTTCATATAATTATAGATTGTTTTCAAATCCTTATCATTACACAAATTTTCAAGTTCTTTTACAATTTCCTCTTTATTTTCTTTATAAAATCTTCCCACCTCAAATGCAAAATCCTTTTCAAGTTTGCCGTGTATTCTTTTAAAATTATCATCTATATATTGTTTAGGGTCTTTAACAACTCGTTTGATTGCGGTTTTTAAGTTATTCAAAAAACCTTCGTTGAGTGTTTCATTTTGTGAAACATATTCGTTGTAGTTTAAAATTTTCATAATAAAATATATGTTCTTGTATTATTTATATTATAAACAAACTATCTCGGATTGGTAACAGTACCGAGCAAAAGTTCTGGCTGTGCATTATCAACAAGCTCGCACAAATGAGAATCTTTCACGACATATTGCGACAATATCATATTGTGCAGACTTTCCTCACAAATCTCGTTCCATATCCTTATGTTAGTTATGTCAAGGTCACAACCTTTAAGTCCCCAATAGCCATCATCAACACTCATATCAGTTCTGCAACCTATCATCTTATAATACTTTAACTCAATTTCGGTATCCATATTACGCATATTGCGGTCACCCTTTCCGAGTGGATAAATCCAAAGAGCCATTTTCTTATCGGCTGGCTTTATGGCAAGAACAATACCATACCATTCATCAGCGTTCATAGTCAATTCATTTCCAAAACTGAATATGTTTTCGTTACCGCCGATTGAAACAATAAGGCTGTTGGGTGTCTGTATAATTTCAAAGCCGCCTTCAGAATATAAAAAATTATTACTCGTAACCTTGACAACCCTTGCATTCTTCATACAATCATTAATATACGGCTGGTTTGTTACAAGATTATCATCAATTATATCAACTATCTTGACAAACTTCGGATAATCCGTACCAGTCAGATTCAAATATGTGTTCTTGACAAACAATGATGTGTTATCAACTCTCAAACACATATAGCCATTATATTCGGCTATGTCCTTAACCTCTATGGCATATCTGCCATCGGTAGAACTATCTTTAGGCATACCATAGGCATTTGTGTATTTCGGTCTAATCCAGAATGTAAGCATACGTTCCTCATCAGACCACCCTTTGTCATACCTATATTGTATTGCAATATTTCCACGCTCTATGGATTTCAAAGCATAATACGATTTTGAAATCATAGTCCAGTTGTTGTAAATCGGTTCAGTACCGATAAACAATTTTTTGTCAAGTATGCGTCTCACGTAATCGTTTTCGTTAGTTCCGATTGTTTTATATTGGTCTGGCTTACGAGCATCCTTTTCCTCATTTTCAACTTCAATATTGAATTTGTCCATATTGAATATGAGTGTGTCAATTTCTTCCTCAATCTGTTTATCCTCAAACTTGACGGACGCTTTCTTCTGATATTGAACAAGACTGACACGCCAATATGCACCGCTGTAAAGATAATCGTCTGTTTCAGAAACAGCGTTTATCTCATACATCTTATTCATATACTGCTCAAAGTAAAGATAATCACCGACTTCTGGTTTGGAATCTTGCCCGAACACTTGGCGAAACCCATTCTTTACAATATGCACCTCAAATATGGTGGGGTAATCCATCATAAGAGGATTAAAGTTAATCTCACGTGTCGGTAACTGGTTATCTGGTATGACAATCTTGACATTGCCTTCGGCTATCACATTAAGCAACGAATACTCGTGCAACACAACGTCCTTTGAACGCTGGTCGGCACTCGTTTTGTAATACTGCACGCAAAAACCGAACATATTGGAAACAACCTGCGAAAGTTGCGAATATATGAACGCAGAGTTTCCAAGAGCATAAGGATTGAATGTATTGCCACAACAGTCAAACACAAGATTTTGCTGACCGCAGCAAGCACCATTGTCACTTATACCACACAAAGGAACATTGTTTATTATGCCATTCTTGGAAACGACTTCAAGTGCAATGCTTTCAAATTCAAGTTCACCATCCCCAACTTGCGTAAACTTGTATTGCGGATAAAACGGCTTTGTCGGGTCTGGAAGCAAAACACGAAGATTGTCGTTTGTAAGTTCACGCCAGTCATTATACAAAATGCCGTCAGTTGACCATCTGAACTCTTTTCGATAATACAGCGATTCAGTCTCGCCTATCACAGTAGCCGAGTAAGAATTGACCTTGGAAACACCGCTATATGGAGTTTTCACACTTATAAGCAGTTGGTCATTGTTAGCCGTTGTCTTGTTTCCGTTTACCATTTATTATCAAAGTTTTTCACGTATTGCTGCCGCCAAATTATTTAATGCTTGTGCAGTCAAACCTTCAAGCGATACTGTTGTATCAACCTTGACATTCTGAACACCTCCGCCAGTTTTGTCAGTCCTTTCAACCGTTTCTTGTTTCTTCCCGTATTCAACCTTAACACTACCAAGTTCTTTTATGTTCTCAATCATTTCCACAATGAGGTCTTTCACATCATCCAAAACGCTCTTTGTAGCACCAGTGCGTTTGGCCATCTCACCCATACCAGCAATCATCTCTGCGTATGGTTTCATAATATTTGAATTGATTGAGTTGAACGCTTGTGCTATGCGTTCAGTATTCGTTGCTATATTGTCAAACACATTGTTATTCTTTGCCTTTATCAATGTGGCCATAAATGCGGTTGCGGATGTTATGTTATTCTTGGCCGCTGCAAGCGTGTTCATACCGCTTGTCAGTTGTGTAGCAAATGTGGTAAATTTCTTACCTGCCGTATCAGACAATCCATCAGCAGTTTTAGACATACCAGAAACATAACGCATAACTCTTTTCATTTCTTTGGCGTTTGAATTGGCTTGACTTAACATATTTGCGTTCAAATTGGTTAACTGATAACTTGTTATGCCCTTATTGTCATATATCAAAGCCGTGTCAGCCGCCGTATGGTCGCTCATAACAAGAGCAGATGATGATATGTTCATAAGTGTAAGCATATACATCTGCATATTTTTATTAACCTCGGTCGCTGTCGGCATTTGGTCTTTAAGCGTTTTCATAGATTCACCAAACCCTTTCACAGCCTCCGTTATTGCAGAACTCAAATCCGCTATTCTGTTTGAGTTGTCAGACCTCAATATGTATGTAACCCTTGAATCGACCATACCGAAATTAAACTCACTTCCCATACCGTTTGGCAAGACTGGTTCAATTCCGCCAGCACCAGTTTTTACTTTATAACCGATTGTACCAAATCCAGTAAACACAGCAGAAATAGCACGAATGACATTACCGACACCAGTTGTCAGTTTTGATGAATCTGGGTATGCCTCATTCATCATTTTCATACCTTCGGCAAAATCCCTAATAATACCACCTATACCAGAAGCAGCCTCAATAGCCATACCGACATAAGACTTCTTTTCTGTTTTAGCATCTTGCGTTTTTCTACTGCCATACCAGTGGTCTTCATATTTAGCGGCTTCAACAACTTCATCAAACGTTCCAGTTTCATACAGCTTCTTACCCATAAGAATAAACGCTGGGAAGAAACCGCAAAGCATTTGCTGGATATTACCAATCATACCGCCGCCATTACCAGTCAAATGCCAGTCATCATCTATGTCAAACGCACTACCAATGTCTTTTTTCGGGTCAATTTCAGCAAATGTTTTGATACCTTGTGCCATACCAGAAATCAAAGTTCCAATCTGACCGACATTCTCCATAGCACGAGCGATATCAACTTTTTTGCTGTTATAGTTCATCGTTGATGCCGAAATCTTTTCAATAGCACCAAAACCTTGATTTATACTTGACGCTTGTGCTGTGGCAACATTAACTTCTTCCTCCGTAGTTCCAAATTTTCTCAACGGTTCAACCAACGCATCAAGCATCAATGCTATGTTAGAACCAACTTGGCCAACCCAACCAGCATCCTTTTCATTTGGAACAAGGTCTTTATATTCTTTAAGTCCGTTTGCTATGTCTTTAAGCGAATCGCCCATACCACGAACAGCCTTGATACCTTCTTCAACAGCGTTCTTTGTTTTGTCATCAAACAATCCTAAAGTCATATCACGGAACAAATCTCCAAATATAGTATGTGTCTCTGGAGCTTTTTTAGTAGTCCAAGAATTACCGACAGTTTCAAACGCAGTGGCTATTGAAGATACCGTTGTCGCCACAGAATTAGCAAATTTTTTCATAAATTCCTTATCGGTAATTTGGTCGCCAATACCATTTTGGAACTGAACAAGACCTTTGGCTATGCTATAAAGTGCTTCACCCATTTTCTTTGAAACAGCGATGCCCTTTTCCACACCGCTTGGCGTAAATGTAGCAATAGCACCCCTTATGAATGAGCCAAGAATACCACCCTTACCGCTTGCCTCGCCGCTACCCGCCATAACAGCAAAAGTATCACGCAGTGTAATCATCATTTCGGAGAACACCTTTATTGATTTTGGGTTCAATTTGGCTGCGGCAAATTCCTGCAAACCTTTACCCATACTCAACAAAGCACCACCCATAGCGGCTGCTGCGGCAGAGCCAGTTGCTATAAATCCAGAAACAAGAGCCAATGCACTAAATTCAAGAGCGAATGTTCCAATTATACCAGCCATTGTTATAATGGTTTTCACATTGACTTTTGATTTATTGATAGCACCAGCATATTCCCCAACGCCCTTTCCTATAAGGAACAATGAACCACCCATAATACCTATGGCAGCATCAGCAGCAAGTATCAGTGGTGAGAGCGGGCCGATGGCCGCAAACTCAACGCCAAACAACGCAATCAAGCCAGCCATTTTACCGAGCGTTTTCCAGTCAATCTTGCTTTCCCTTACAGAATCCGCATAACTTCCAATACCTTTACCAAACACTATAAGAGTTGCGCCCATAATACCCATAGCAATATCAGCCATAGCAATAAGCGGAGAAAGCGGTCCAAGCAACGAGAACTCAATGCCGAACAGCATTAACAAACCAGCCATTTCGCCAACAGTCTTCAAATCCAACCCAGCCTCTTTAACATATCCAGCATATTTGCCAAGACCATATCCAAACGGTATCATAGCCAAACCCATTGCAGCAACAGCAGCAGAACCCAATGCAACAAATCCAGCCACCATAGGAATGCCCAAAGCAGCAAATTCAACACCAAACGCAAGAACCAATGCAGGCAAAGCGATAAGCTGCCACCATTTGCAATCCTTTATGGCATCCGTGAAGAAACTCAATCCGAAGCCGAATGCACCGATACCAACTGCCATCAATATCATACCAGCAGTACCTTTCGCAATATCAGCCAATGCACCACCAGCAAACTTAAATATGAATACAGAACCTACCATCAAGGCAAATATGCCAAGTGTCGTAACTATGCTCGCCGCATCAGCATCGCCAACAATCTTCTTGGCAATCTTATGCGAAACCCACATAGCACCGCTAAACATAATTATACCAGCACTCATTGCGGCTATACTCACCAAACCTTTCAATGAATCCTTAACTGTCTTGTCCTTACCAAGTCTGCGGAATATATAATTACCACCAAGCATCAAAGCAAACACGGCAACATCTGCGATAACAGCACCAATGTCAGCACCGCTTGCGTTCTTTATAATGTTCTTTGTCATCTGATGTGTCACCCACATTGCTCCAGCAAACGTAACAAGGCCGACACTCATAGCGATAACAGACACACCACCAGCTATGGTTTTCTTTACGGTGCTCTCCTTACCCAATCTGCGAAACACATAATTACCACCAAGCATCAATGCAAACACGGCAACATCAAGGGCAAGTGCAAGCAAATCTGTTTTGTCTCCAGTTTTAATGATATTCTTTGTCATCTGGTGTGTCACCCACATAGCACCAGCAAAAGATATGAGGCTAATTGACATCACTATGATTGACAAGCCTCCCATCAATGTCTTTCTTACGGATTTCTCATTACCCAAACGTTTATATACAGCGTTAGCACCAAGCATAAGCCCAAACACTGGCACAATGCAAGCCAATGCCGCAACATTCTGCATATCAAATTTGCCATCACTGAACACATCGCCGACCATCGACTTCGTAATCATATAAGTCACGAGCAGACTCAAAGAAAACATAACAGTTGCAACACTCATAATTGCAACAGCAAACGAACCCAATGTTATGTCTGCCCAGTTATCACCAATTTTCTTGAACACAAAAGCAGAGCCGACCATAACGCCGAACATTGGCAATATTGATGCTACGGCAACAACATTCATCCAATCAACTTTCTCGCCTCCGCCAGTAATCATATAACGGAGTATCATTGTGGTTGCAAGCATAGAAAGCGTAAAGCCGAGTATGGCAAGCGACATAAGTTCAACCGTCCAAGCACCACGCCTTATATCTTGACTTTTCTGTTTGTCGCCAATCGAAGAAAACAATGATGCACTACCCCCGACAACAAGAGCACTCAAAGCAACACCAACCATAGCGATTGGTGCAAATATAACGCTCAAAGCCATAGAAGCCGTAAACTTCAATGTGGCCGAACCCATACCTTCAAGAACATCAGAACCCGTGGCCAAATCTTTCTGTGTTTGCTTATCGGAAACTATACCGAAAACAAATTTTGTTTCAAGCAACAACAAGCCAAACAACGCAGCACCGACCATAGCGATTGGTGCAAGTATGGTGTTCAACGCCATAGCAGCTGTAAACTTCAACGAACTGCCAGCAATCAAATCCAATGTGTCGGCTGCGCCATCATATTTGCTGTAATTCTCGTCAGCAATAGGTTCAATCGCTTTTACCGTAAGCGTGATTATTGGATTCAACAACGCCGCACCAATTATGGCAATCGGGGCTAACGGAGTAACAAGTGCCAAACGTGCAACAAACTTGGATACACCAACAGCAAGGTCATACAATGTTGCAGCAGCACCATCATATTTATTAACATCTTCATCCGCAATGGGTTCAACAGCAGAAGCAACAAGGCTTATTGTTGGTTTAAGCATTGCCGCAGTTGCCATAGCAAACGGCGCAAGCACCATAACCTTGCCCAAATCAACTATGAAACTTGCAGCTGATTCACCAAGCGTTTTCAAAGTCTTCGCAAGTGCTTCTGCGTTTTTGGCATCAAACCCCTTACCAAAATACTCCATTTCTCTCGCCGCCGCAAGAACACGCTTGACCTTCATTTTCATCATAATAGCGTCCTTCAAGGAAATGTCCTTGAATGCGCTTGCCGCATCACCCAAATCTTTAAGACCTTGAAACTTGCTGCCTTTTTCCTTTTTCGGTGTTTCCTCCTTTTTCGGTGCAGCACCCTCTTTAAGTTTTGCGGCAGGAGAAACGCCTTTCGCATTTTTCTTTACAGACTTCTTTATTTGACTTACAGTTTTTCCTATGGAAACGACCTCGTTCAACATATTGGTCATTGTAATCGCATTCTGCTGCATACCTTCGGCTATCATACCCATAGGTGCGGCAGAAGCCGATGCTGCTGCGGCACTTGCTGCGGCAACACCACCCATAGCACCAGTAATTGCCTTTGACACAGCCTCCGCAGCATTGGCAATGCTTTTCTCATTCATCTTACGAAAAGACTTCAAAGAATTACCAACCTGCACACGGAAAGTATCAACCGACTTCTTGAACACCTTTGATGCAGTACCCATAGAAGAAGCACAACCAAGAACGCTCTCATTGAGCGTTTTGATTCCGCTGTCAACCGCCTCCGCATTTTTCTCCATACAAGTTTGTATGGACTGCATTGGCGTGAACAAATCTGAAATAGTCGCTGGTCTTCCTGCCATTTAAATATGTCTATCTGTATATTTATACGAACAAAAACTGGAAGTTAAACAAATTTTGGATGCCTACTACTCATATTTTGTATTGGACAGTCATAAAACATACCAGTTGCAAAATCTCCATTCTTAAAGTTTTTACCAGTAATATAAGCATCACGCCGTATTCTCCATTTTGACAAATTGCCGCTAAATACAGAATGCCTAAACATATCATTAAATAAAAAGCCACGTTCAACGCACCATTCTGATAAATCGCCATTAAATTGTGAGTTTTCAAACATAGAACTAAAAAATTTTACATTTGAAACATCCCAATGCGATATATCGCCGTCAAACAGCGAATGCTCAAACATATGACGCATATCATCAACACCAGATACATCCCAATTCGATATATCATTATTAAAACGAGAATGACTAAACATACAATCCATATTCTTTACTTTTGACACATTCCATTTTGATATGTCGCCATTGAATTTTGAATGCATAAACATAGCATTCATATTGGTTACATTAGACACATCCCATTTAGAAATATCCCCATTAAACTCACATTTTCTAAACATATCTTGCATATTATTAACCTTTGATACATTCCATTTTGAAATATCACCATTAAAAGCGGAAGACCAAAACATATCACGCATATTTGTCACATTGGAAACATCCCATCTGGACAAATCTCCGCTAAACGAAGAATACTGGAACATACACTCCATATTTGTAACATTGGAAACATCCCAAAAATATATGTTACCATTAAACAGCTTGCATTCACCAGAAAATAGATATGACATATTTTTTATGCCAGACACATCAATATCATTCAAATCGCAGTTGTTCCCTTCCCTTTGCATACGTTCATATATAAACAGCTCAAGTTTATGTTTATCATTAAACGAATATTTGTAATACAAATTCCGTCCAGCGGAAAGTCTGTCTTTCGAAACTGGCCGTATATCAAGTTTTTCATTTATATATCTGTCTGAATCAAGTATTCTCATTTTGCAAAATGCGGTTGTTTTTTCTTGTTTCTATATAAAGGGCTGTCAATGAACATACCAACTTTAACGCAGCCTTTCTTCACATACCAATAAGACAAGTCGCCGTCAAATTTAGAACCTCTGAACATATCACGCATAGTTTCAACATTTGACACGTCCCACGTTGAAATGTCGCCATTAAAAACAGAGTTCTTAAACATATTTTGCATATACCAGACATTTGACACATCCCATTCCGACAAATCTCCGTCAAATTTGGATTCATTGAACATACCCATCATATTCCTAACTTTCTCAACATTCCATTTTGAAATGTCCCCGTTAAATTCCGATTGTGAAAACATTGCTGCCATAATCCCGACATTCCCGACATTCCATTTTGATATGTCCCCGTTAAACACTGACTGTTGAAACATAGAGTGCATATTTTGCGAACTTGACACATCCCATCTTGATATATCTCCATTGAACTTTGATTTAGCGAACATCATTTCCATCATTCTGACTTTTCCGACATTCCAATTTGAAATATCCCCATTAAATTCAGAACCAAAGAACATACTGCTCATAAACTCAACATTTGACACATCCCATCTTGATATGTCCCCGTTGAACTTGGTATCAGAAAACAATCCGCACATATCCGTAACATTGGAAACATTCCACATTGAAATATCACCATTAAACGCCGACCCGTCAAACATATACGACATATCCGTAACATTCCTAACATCCCACAACGATATGTCGCCGTTGAATTTGGAATTTTTGAAAAGCCAGCACATATCAGTTATTGCAGAAACATCAATGTCATTTAAATTACAATTAAAACCTTCCGCATTTATCCTATTTGCAACCAAAGCGTCCAACTCACTTCTGTTTTTTGGAAAATACTTATAATAAATGCCACGCTTTTTTGCAAGCACAGATTTAGTAATAGGCTTTATGTTAAGTTTTTCGCTTATATATTTTTCAGAATCAAGTATTTTCATCCGTTCCATCTGTATTCTATTGTCAAATCGCCAAACTTATATGTCGCATTAAGCAGCCCATAGCCAGCATCTTCAAATTTCTGCGAATAATCACCTATGGCGAAATCTTTTTTCTTTATGACATATGTGTATTTTCTTCCAATCTTTTCATATTCTATCGGTATCTTATAGTTCACATCGTCATAGGTGAAATTTGAAAAATTCACATTCTTTCCGTTGTAAACAATATCAATCAAATCACCGACATTTATATCAACCTCAATAGAATTGGCATAATATATCGGAAGCATTTTCTTCATAAAATACACATTTTTAGTCTTATAACCAAGCTCACGTTTCAAAACTTTATCCGTAGCCCTTATATCTTCTGGCAAATAATAAAACCTGCCGTTGCTCATATAGTTTTCGCCAAATATGTCATAGTCAAACATAGATTTCTTACTGAACACATAATACGATTTGTCCTTATATGTGTACCATTTCCATTCAAAATTCTTTTCTTTGTCAGACCTAATCTTTGCCATAACATTAGAAGCCTCTTTGAACGGAGCATTCCATTCCTCCTCAAATTCTTCCTCTGGAATATCAACCAAATGGCGCACGCACTCATTACCAACGTGAAACACCTCTTTTTTCGGATTTTCTATAACCATAACATTCACAATAGGTGTCTTGTCGCAATGCTGGCAAGATTCCCCTGCGTGTGTTCTGTAATAGTCTATGAGTTCATAATGGTCTTTCGGCAGATTCCTCGGAGTATATACTGGCTTGTACGGCTTGCATCCTTTCAAGTTTTCCATATCGGACGTATCTGGATGAACGTCAGCCGAAACAGAGTTCTCTATTGAATATTTTGCGTTCATCATAAACGCATATTTGATATTGGCAATAGAAGTGTTTATATCACTAATCTGATGTGTGTATATTTCATTGCCCTTATATGTTACACTCATAGTAACACCAGCATTGCGCATTTCTTCACGCTTTCTGTCATCTTCAAGTCTTTTTTCATATCGTATGCGTTCTTCCTCTTTTCTCTGATTGTCAGCCTCAAGTGTGGCTGTCACAACATCTTCAAATTCTGAAGTTCGTTCCGCATACACGGAAGCCAAACCCCACCTATTGACAAAATCAGAAATGCCCTTAATAAGTTCATCGGCTTCCTTTGTATTGCTGCTTTTGGAAAGCACATAATCTGCAAGAAAATAATGATTATATTCCTTCGGCAGTTTTACCGCCTTGCCATTGAACACAGCATAGACAGAAAGAACACTATATTTAGGGTCTAAAACAAGTTTCGTTTCCGCATTATATCTTGCAGCATTAGCATCAACCGTTTCATCACACATAGGATAAAAAACAAAACTATGGTTTTTATCAAGTTCAAACACGAACTTATCCCCACGTTCAGTTTGTATAAAATCAGTTTTCACACCATAAAAACCGAAATAGTCAAAATCCTCCTTGTTTTGTTTATAGTACGCATAATCGAAATCAAAATCACGGTTGTTGTATTTTTCAAGAACAGCATCATATTTCGTTATGCGTTTCAAGCAATAATGAAAAAACTTGTCAAGCGAATACCATCTGAAAGTGTCCAGCTTGCAATAAACATTTTCGTTTATAAACTCTTCAAAACCAAGTACATATTTTTCCATATAGTTCAATTTAGTTTTCTTTCTTTGCTTGCTTGTGTTTGTTTCTGACCATAGGACTGGCAGCATACATCACGGAATTATCCCTTTTAGTCTTGTAGGACTTCAAGTTCAATAGTCGCTTCATTGCTGTCCGTTTGTTCACCAGTTTTCTTGGGTTTTGCAAACGGTTGGTACACAGCTCCACGACTGTACTCGGCATTCCTTGCCGAGATATATCTTTGCCATTCATCTGGTTCATATTGCTCGTTGTTCTTCGCCGCATTGATGTCTCTGTCGTGATGAGCACCACAGTTCGGGCAAGTCCAATACCTTACGGCCAGATTTTTGACTTTCTTGTTTATGTAACCACATTCGGAACACATCTGGCTTGACGGGTAGTATCTGTCAACTTTCATCATAGTCTTTCCGTTCCACTTGCATTTGTATTCAAGTGTCTGAACGAACTGATACCAGTTGCAATCGGAGATGGATTCTGCTAACTTATGATTTTTCATCATTCCTTTGACGTTCAAGTCCTCAACCTTTATCAAGTCATAAGTTTTGACCAGTTCTGTGGTTATCTTGTGTATATAATCAGTTTTGATGTCTGTGATTTTCTGGTAGATTCGGTTGCATTTCAGCACTTGGTTTTCGTATCTTTTGCTTCCATAAACTTTCCTCGCCAGACATCTCTGGTATTTCTTCAGTTTTCTTTTGTAATATCTGATTATGCTGCGTTTGCTTGCGTATTTGAATCCTTTGCTTGTGATTATAAGTTCCTTTATTCCGAGGTCAAGACCTACACGTTCATAGGTTTTGCTGCTTTGTGTATAGTCTTGTTTGACTGTTATTGCTATATAATATCTGCCAGCCTTGTTCTTTGATATTGTGGCAAAGCAGATTTTGCCTATAATCTCACGCTCCATAACTATGTCTATCCCGCTTTTAAGTTTAGGTATATAAAGTTTGTCATCCTTGATATGGAATGTGTTAGGTTGTGCAATCTTAAATGACTGTTTGTTCCTTTTGTCCTTGAACTTTGGATAAGAACTTTTGTGCTTGTAGAAATTATCGTATGCTGTGTGCATATTCCTCAAACTGCATTGCAAAGACTGCAAAGGGACAGCGTTCAAGAACTCAAACCCTTCAGTCTTGCGGAGTTCTGTTAATTTACCAGACTGTACGTTATATGAATCACTTGTTTTGGATTCATTGTATTGGATTTTCTTTTTATTGAGGAAATAGTTGTACACAAGCCTGCAACAGCCGAAAACATTGGCAAGGTAATCCCGCTGCTCTCTGTTCGGATATAACCTAAACTTGTATGTGTACATCCTTTCCATCCGATTGAAATACTATACTCTATTTATATCACTCACATTTTACAAGACTAAAAGGGATAATTGCTTTCATTTATATATTCGTTTGCGTTCAGTATTTTCATAAGTGCTTGTTTTGTTTTTCATCATAACCCGCAACCTTTATCGTATAATCCAAATCACGGTCACGGTTGGATTCCATATATGTTTTAGGAATAGGCTGCTCGGTGATAACATTCTTATCAACATCGCCGCCTTGTATATTTTTGTCAAGTTCACTTATATCACGTTCCTTATAATTATCATCGCCCATATGGAATTTGGTGATGAGTCCGCCTGGGTAAATGCCAGCATTGCCGTATTCGTCAGAACGGAACATCATAACAGTACCGTCCTTGCCTTTCAGCATTTCTTCAATCTCGTCAAGCAATATGCCGTGCTCAAACACTGGATAGAAACTCTTTACATCTATATTGAATGATACCTTGTATTCCTTCTGCTGGTCAAGGCCGAAATCAATAGGGCGTTCCTGCGAATAATCCTGCGGCAAAGTATATGACGATTGGACATTCATCATACCCAAATCAACATAAAACGTGTTCACAGAATAAAGTTTACTCAATATACTTTCGGTAACTTTAAGCATCTCAATCTGCGATGAGCATACCATAGTGCAGGAAAATGACATATTTATCGGCAAAAAGCAGCACCGCATATAAAAGGTTTTCAGAACACCATCAACCTCGTGAACAAATTTCGCTTGTGTAAACTTATTCACTTGGCTTCCAGAATCAACACTGACATTCTCTATATTCACGACACCTCTCGGAACTTTCTCATAGTCACCGATTGCCAAACCATTGTTGATTGCATCATACTGATACTCGTCTTTAAGAAAACGCTCGCTACCAGTAACAGAAAAGATAAAAGGTATATCAACCTTTTCCGTAACGCCATCCGAAAGATGCTGGTATACGTAAACCTTGTTGCGGAGTTCCGCCAACAAAGCGACAATAACGTACCTAATCACGCTATTATCATAGTTTTTCGTCTGGTTATATACATTAACACCCATATTATCTATTTTTTGTCAGTTTATAATATTGATTTGAAATGCTTTGAATACACATTCGGATTCAAATACGTGTGCATTTTAATATAGTCAAATTGTATAGGTTTCGGAACATTCGCCTGCCTTCTTACATCAACCAGTTTAACATAATCATCACCAACATTGCCATTAAGGTTTTCGTCAAGTTCAGAAACATAAAAACAATCTATATACTCTTTGTTTTCTTCAAGTATACCAGTTGTTATTAGACCATATGTAAGTCTAATCATCCAGCCTTGTCCGCATACACTCAAATCTTCCGTGTTAAAATCAATGAGACAAGGACGCAAAGCATCACTCATATCCCTATAAGCCACATACACATATCTTTCATTCTGTGAACGCTTACCGTTTTCCTCAAACCAAACAACATCACCAGTTTCAAGTTTAGCTTTAATACCACGCATTTTCATTCCGTCAAGTCTGGTTTTTGTGATTGGCTTTATATCCAGTTTTTCGCACAAACAACTGGAACTGCAAGGCATATCATCAACTCTAAATATTCGCATACAAAGACTATTTGTATATTTATACAAGCCGCACCAATACAACCAATGCAATGCCGAATATAAATAATACATACAAATTAGATTCTGAACAACGTATGACCAAAGTATCAAGACGAGAACTTTCAGAACTTATGGAGGAAACGCCCGTTTCCGTATCCGTATCCAATACAACAAAAAACATTAATTCTTCTATGAGTGACAAATCACCTAAATTTGCCGTTCAGCTCAATGATGAGCAGAAAGCGGCCAAGCAGATTATTCTCGAAAACACAATCAGTGTGCTGCACGGGGCGGCTGGGTCTGGAAAGACTTTGCTCGCCTGCCAGATTGCGCTTGACGGGTATATGAAAAAAGAATTTACGAAAATTGTCGTAACAAGACCAACGGTATCAAAGGAGGATATTGGTTTCCTGCCTGGGACGGTAAGGGATAAAATGGATGTATGGTTGCAGCCAATATACCAGAATTTTTATCTTTTACTCGGCAAAGACAAACGATACCAAGTAGAACAATGGCTCAATGACGGAACACTTGAAATTGTTCCAGTGTCGTTTATGAGAGGTCTGACATTTTTGGATGCCTGCGTTATTGTGGACGAAGCACAAAACATCACAGACGAACAGATGGAAATGATTGTGACAAGAATAGGGTTGAGGTCTAAAATGATTATATGCGGTGACATTTCACAAGTGGATTTGAAACACAAGACCGACAGCGGGTTCAAATTTATGTGCAAATGTGCGGAAACGATTCCTGGGATGGTGAACATTGAACTGAAGAACAACCACAGACACCAGATAGTTGAACATCTAATCAAGGCTTATGCCGAACACAATAAATCAAGCAACAAGAAGAAAACAGAATCCGAAACCGAATAAGCAAAAAGGCTTGCAAACGCAAGCCTTTTTTCATTATAATATCATTATAAAAATCGCTTTAGTCCAATACTGGTATATTTCCGCAAAAGAAATCACCAACCTTTACAGCACCAGCAACAAATTGTGCGCCGCCCTTTATGCCTTTTAGAAAAATACTATCTGGTATGTTTTTACTTTCTGTGCTAAAAACCGCATTTTGTTTACCTTCAAAACCATAATCATATTGAGCACCATCCAAAAATGGTATCATACCAAGAACGAATGTGTGCGCATCACCACTCATATACAATTGTTCCGCAAAAGATGCGTTATAACCAGTCCCAACATAATAATCAAGAGACCAAACTGGGTCAAATCCTATTATCGGTGCTGGATATCCATTTGATTGCTCGTTCCTATAAAAACACAAAACATCAGTTACATTATTTTCCTCACCATACCAAAATCCGCCGCCATATCTTAAAATCAACGGATAATAATAACGATTACCTTCATTAAGTTCATACCCTCTAATATAATCCGCAGTAAAAACAACCGTTATCATATCACCTAAAAGATTTATCGGATTATTTACGTGGTTATACAACGGCATAATTTCCATAATATTATTCCCCAAATTACCTTTTGCGATAAACACATTATCCGTGTACGAAAACCCACTTCCTCCGCCTAACGCATTGAGTTTCTTTATAAAATCTTCCTTATTTGTCAAATCACTTTTATAAAAAGACATAGCATATCATTAAATTAAAAATGGGGGAACTTGTCGTGGAGACATATTAAGACGGTCGGACACCTCCAAAAAGGTAACATTCCATTAATATAGAGTTGGCACGCTCCCCATTAAGAAATCCCCCTAATATTTATAAAGAAAAAACAGCCGATATTTATCGGCTGTTAAACACACAAATGTTAAAATGGTATTCGTCCTTTTGATTGTTTACCCCTTATAAAGACCAAATCACTATTGCTTCCCTTATATAAACTATTTGCATTACAATCACCCCTCGAATCCTCATACCTTGTCATACCAAGTATCAAGTTAAATACAACTGGGCTTATCACATAATTGCTTATGTCGCTAATATATGGTGCTATTGACATACGCACACTTGCACTAAACCTATTAACTAAAGGTGTTTCGTGTGCAACACTATAATTGTTAAATTGATAAATTGAACTGGTTGTCAAATAATACACTTCCGCATCAGACCTATTCTGTCCTCCAATATATATATAATGACGTTTATTTGATTTGAAATATGCACATAGTGAACTATTACCAGTAGTTCCACGGCGCATAACATCATAATATGAACGTCCACTCGCCTTATTCATAAGAATATCCATAAGCGTTTTTGTCGTAGTTCTTGTACCGCTTCCTTCCAAAACAAAAAACCAATCCTTATATATCGCATTGCTTACTTTAAGCTCTCTTTTTGCGTGTACTGTTGTCAAAGGAACTTGATGGAATCTTGTCCATTTTCCGTGACGCAAATAATCAAATCTGACATAATACAATGGGGTGCTATTTGGTGGCAACCCACCATTATTTGTCAAAATATTATCATAAACCCACGAATCATCAATAGTTGACAGATGGAAGCAAATATCTTCCGTTATAATCGGTCGTTCATATCTCTGCGCATTAGAATTATACACGCCATATGTATTCGACTGATATGTTGGCTCTAACGCTTCAACTGTATCAATATATCCATTGCCATTATAAATCGTGTTGAATTTAAGTGAACTTATTGTCGGAAGAACATATCCATTACCACCGCCACCAGAACTGCTACCAGCAGGACCCTGCAAACCTTGCAGACCTTGTAGACCTTGAACACCCTGCAATCCTTGAACGCCTTGGATGCCCTGCTTTCCTTGAATACCTTGAACACCTTGCGAACCTCCGCCAGAGCCACCGCTTCCAGCAGGACCCTGCAAACCTTGAACACCTTGAACGCCTTGGATTCCACCTCCGCCAGACTTGGAATGCACCGTATCAAAATGCCCAATTTTTGCAAGAATCGGAACTGGTGCTTTTTCGTTAGAATTAATTGTACGAATATTATTGTTATCAGTAAAATGAACATTACCAGTTATATCTTCAAGCGAAAAGAAGTTTTGCGATACAGATTGGCCAGGATATAAATCACTATAATTATTACCACAGCCATATGTAAACGCTATACCTTTATTGCCAAAATCAAATACACCTTTACTATTAAATATAAAATCGTGATGCGACAAATAATTATGATACATAATATCTTGACCATCCGAATATGACAAACTTGTATCATCATTAATACCAATAGCATAACACTCACAAGTCATCGGGTCTATACCCAATATAGGTGCTGGTAATGTAGCTGACATATCGCCATCACCACGATATGCGTATCTGTAAAAAACTGGCAACTCGTAATATTTAACACTTAAATCCGCAAAATTATTTTCACCAACAAGAACATCATTTTCATATAAAATCTGTCCTTCAACATCACAATTCAAAAACATCATATATGAACAAGGCGTTTCCCCAACAACAATGTTGTGTTTATAACTGTGTCTGAAAATAATTGTAACTATTGTATTATTGGTTATCTTTACTTTTTGGTTATTAATCTCCCTAACAGTAAACACATTATCTTGAACCTTTGTGGTTACAAGAATAACACGCCCATCTCCGTCATTGCCCGCCAAACCTTGAACACCTTGAACACCTTGAACTCCGTGAGTACCTTGTTCACCATTTGAACCGTCACTACCCCTCAAACCTTGAACACCTTGAACACCTCGAACACCTTGAACACCTTGAGTTCCTTGGTTTCCTTGACCACCGCCTTCCGTGCTTCTAAAATCGCCAACTTTAATTGATGATGATAATTTATAAAAAACATTGTCAAGATAATTACCCTGCCAAGGTGTTTTAATAATTTGTAAACCCGTATAGCATCCTTGCAATGCAACTTCATTACGCACTGTAACTATAGCTTCTTGTGGATTATACCCATCCAAATCAGCATATGTATATTGCAATCCCCCATAATTATACGACCAATAGTTTGGATTTATTGTCGTAACATCTTGAATTACAACACCTTCATCTGAATATTCATAATTTGTATCATATTCATAATATTTTAAAACAAGCGACTCATCAAATACAAATTTATGATAATTTGATGTTGCTATATCACTACAGCATACATCATATTCAGATAAACGATATGAGTTTCCAGTAAATGGGTCTTTTTGAATAAGTGGTGCTGGTATGGCAAAAGCATAATCGTATCCATATTGACTTACGTTCAAATTCCTATAAAAACAAGCAGAATAATATTTTCCATCAAAAATTGGATTATCAGACTGAAATATAAGCCACAATGGATAATCTTCATAAAGAACATCATCCCAATATCCATTAACAATAATATTATTATCAATCTCATCACAAAATTCAACAATAAATTCATCACCTTTTTTCAACGGATAATTACCGCTAATCATCTGTAAAGAAACAACACCATTATTTGAAACACTTTTTGTACGAAGTATATTTGTTTCTTGTTTTTTGGTATTACGGTGAACTGTATCAAAATGACCGATTTTGCTTAATGCAGAATACTTATTATCGCCAAGTCCAATCATTCCACAAACATTATGATTTTGCGTATAATTAACTTTATGTGTTATTCCATTTATAGGATATTCCACTTCTTGTATCTTCTCACCATCATACAAATAACCATACTTATTTCCACACCCATAAACATACGATTCACATTTTTGACAAGTGTATTTGCTACTAAACATAAAATCGTGATATGACAAATAATCATATTTAAATACGCCCATTTGCAAACTTTCCACACTATCAAAACCTATTGCATATTTTTCACAAGTCAATGGGTCTATGCCAATTATAGGAGCTGGAATACCATAAAAGTTCTTATCATTTTTCAAATGGCAAAACCTATACATTACTGGCAATTCATAACCTTGAGTGTTCAAATCAACTCGTTCACCATTAAGATAATAATAAATATGCTTATTTCTATTACAACGTATAAACATCATATTAGGATTGAATGGATTACTATCAAAGCAGCTTTTATGGTTAAAACTATGTCTAAAAACAATAGTAACAACGGTATTATCCGTTATTGTTACATTATTTCCGTTTATTTCTTCAACATCAAACACATTATCATCTACGAATGTTGTAACAAGAATAACACGTCCATCACCGCTTAAACCTTGGAATCCTTGTATTCCTTGAAAACCTTGAATACCTTGAATACCTTGTTCTCCATTTGAGCCATCACTTCCTCTCAATCCTTGAACTCCTTGAATGCCTTGAACACCTTGTTTGCCTTGAATGCCTTGAACACCTTGTTTGCCTTGGATTCCTTGAACACCTTGTTTGCCTTGGATACCTTGAACACCTTGTTTGCCTTGGATACCTTGAACACCTTGCCTGCCTTGGATGCCTTGAACACCCTGCACACCTTGTGTTCCATTATCATTAAAATCACCAACTTTTGTAGCACAAGCAACAACAGTTAAATTATAGTTTTCATAATTCTCATAAACATACGAGTCTATACCAACCCAAGAGCATTCTGTTTTGTTAACACCATTTACCCATAAATCATAGCCAGAAAAAACGTTTGATGTATAATTGTAATTACTTGCATCTGCACCATTACAAAAAACACATTTTTCAAGAACAAACGTATGCGCCACGCTTGAACGCAAAGATAAATCATTGAATTGCGTTTGCTTGTTTTTGTTTATAGTATAAGAAAAACCAGTATCTGGTGTTATACCAACTATAGGCGCAGGAACACATTTAGCCAAATCATTATTAACAACAGCATTCCTATATACACAGCAAACATAATCAATATGATACGTCACATTGTTCATAACCTCATCGCCAAACACGGAATGCGCTCTACCATCAAAAATCAATGGATATGCGTCAATGCCGTATTCATTATTGAATGAATCCTCAAATATGACCGTAAACATATCATTTTTATTCAACGGATATGTTCCAGAAACTGGTGTCAGCGCAAATATATTATTATGAGCTCCAGATGTTTCCCTTTTTGCTATAAGAACATTATCGCAACAGCATCCGTCAAGTGTTATATCTGTTATAGAACCAGAAGTTGGCGTTTCTGGGGAATTTTTATCCAACGACTCATCTGTCAAAGTAATCGTTCCGCCTTTAGCACCAGAACTTATGCTTGCATATAGTATATCATCGGTTCCTGGAAGGATTTGGATTATGGAATAACTATATGCAAGATTCTGATTATGCATTTGATTAAACAAACGCACATTATGTTCATTTTTCAAATTATGCCAACCACCAGTACAATTAGTTACATTCCACCAAGTCAGAATCCTATACCCGCATTTTGAATCCATAAATAAGTTCAGATTATCATTGATATAATAATAAGAACCGTTTGAACTATAAAAATTATTCCACGGTGTATTAAACACTTGTTCAAGTCTGCTTGTATCAGATAAAAAGAAATGTCTCAATTTTTCAGAAGTACCTGATGACGCTGCATTTGTTCCAAGAGCAGAACCGCCAAAATCATCCACAACTATCCCTTGTGCATTTCCAGAATAACAAGTTTTGTCTTTATGTTTCCAATATCCAACATCAACAATACCTCTACGCATACCCCAATAATCTGGTAAATTGGAACTATTTGTGTTGTTATTGTTCAAACCGCTTGGGAATAGAAATTCCGTTAAATAATGTATCAAATTATCATACCCAAATATAAACGGGCTTCTTATGTTATGCGAAAGATTAGGAAGCAACACATTATCAGCATCAACAACACCATTAGTGAAATAGGTTGTATCCAAATCACTCCAATAATCAGTATGTGCTGGTTCACCATTATAATGGTGTGTATTCAGTATCAAACATCTTCTTAATGTTTTATCAAAACTACTACTGCCATTTATTATACCATTTTCATTATATCCGTCCAAAGGCAAAATGCCAACAAGAATGCCATCATAATAATTAGCATCAGATAATGTCCAATTATGATTTGCTATATCATACAATTTCAAAAGTTTTCTTACAGAATTTGTACAATTATACGTATTATAAGAATTTCCACTTAACTGCGGAAACTTATTCGCATATCCACCAAACACACCAGCAAGTCCATTCAAATTTTGCTTGCCGTACACACCATCTATTTTTAAATGCTTCCAATAATTATTCCATTCCTTTGTTCTTGTCGATGGACTTCCGTTCATCGAACCATCATACTTAAACAAACGTTCTTTAGTTGATATGCTTGCCCTAATACCATAGTCATATTCATTATGCCAACCAGTATTATAATATGTTACATCAGTATTATTCCTATCAACAACATTACTTCCGTTACCATTTAAAATCCACTCACCACTTGTATAATTAGGCACTTGCCTTTCTATAAACATCTGGTCTCTAAACAGCCTATTATAAGATTCAGCACTCATAATATGCAAAGTTCTGACAACCATAAACGCTGGCTGTGCCAAATATGCTGGACGTGGATTTGGTGGAGTTGGCGGGATTACTTGTGTAGCCCTTTGATTTTCATTATATGGGTCTGGAATACAATAACTACCGCTAACATTAACCAAATGCTCAATCAAAGTGTTCACCGTATTTGTAACTTCACCAACTTCATCATTATTCGTTTCATCATCTTCACCGTGTATCGTATCAAAATGACCTATTTTCGTAAGGCAATGAACAGATGATTGACTTCCGCTATAATTGTAATATGTTGCTTGCATAAATGATTGCAAGCCATTTTGCGAACTGTCATTTGCCGATATAGCATATCCAGAATATGTTAGCGGTGTGTTATCAGAATTTTCATAAAACGATTCATAGTCAGCACCAGTACCATAATCGAACTCACCTTGTTTGTCATTAATATATGATATTTCAAAAACAAAATTATGTGATTCATATCCGCTGCCATTATCAAATATCTCACTTCCATTAATGTAACAATTTTGTAAACCAATTGCATATTTTTCACAACTTATCGGGTCTATACCAATAACTGGCAAACTTTTATTTGATTTTTCATTACCATAACTCCTACGATACATAACTGGAACATACAAAGCATCCTTACGACCATCATCTGACGTAACAAATATAGAATCATTAGAAATCACAACATTCCCATCGACCAAACTACACGCTTTGTTGTATATAGCCATCATTTGTGGTGCACCATTAACAATATCATTATTCGTAAAATATTGAAAATCATCACCGCTTGTATCATATATAGACAAATGGTCAAAACTATGATTGAAAATTATAGTGACTTTATCGTTTATATGAATTTTATTGTCACTCGGTATTTTACTATCTGGTCTAAATCTTACATAAAATATGTTTGTTCCACCATTTGTACCAATTTTTTTACCAACAGTTTCAAGTATTATGTCATTTGTTTGACCATCTGCACCTTGCAGACCTTGAACACCTTGAACACCTTGTTTTCCTTGAACGCCTTGAACGCCCTGCTCACCTTGGATGCCTTGAACGCCCTGTTTGCCTTGGATGCCTTGAACACCTTGCAGACCTTGAATGCCTTGTTCGCCTTGCAGACCTTGAATACCTTGTTCGCCTTGCAGACCTTGAATACCCTGCTCACCTTGCAGACCTTGAATGCCTTGTTCGCCTTGCAAACCTTGAATACCCTGCTCACCTTGCAGACCTTGAATGCCTTGTTCGCCTTGCAGACCTTGAATGCCCTGCTCGCCTTGCAGACCTTGTTCGCCTTGCAGACCTTGAATGCCCTGCTCGCCTTGCAGACCTTGTTCGCCTTGCAGACCTTGAATGCCCTGCTCACCTTGCAGACCTTGTTCGCCTTGCAGACCTTGTTCGCCTTGCAGACCTTGAATACCCTGCTCACCTTGCAGACCTTGAATGCCTTGTTCGCCTTGCAAACCTTGAATACCCTGCTCACCTTGAAGACCTTGAATGCCCTGCTCGCCTTGCAGACCTTGAATACCCTGCTCACCTTGCAGACCTTGAATGCCTTGTTCGCCTTGCAGACCTTGAATGCCTTGTTCGCCTTGAAGACCTTGTTCACCTTGTTCGCCTTGCAGACCTTGAATGCCTTGTTCGCCTTGAAGACCTTGTTCACCTTGTTCGCCTTGCAGACCTTG
>Ga0265301_10000096_pt1 | contig 146905 bp, 79 predicted proteins | sample AusTroGonzalo_MG_2_FD_193488 | JGI IMG/M metagenome (GOLD analysis project Ga0265301, IMG submission 193488) | Bovine rumen microbial communities from tropical cattle in Woodstock, Queensland, Australia - Gonzalo_04 | ecosystem: Host-associated > Mammals > Digestive system > Stomach > Rumen ... | reverse complement strand
ATCCGCGCTGGCGGATGAGTTCGCGCACGGCTTCCTCTACCTGCGGGCGCAGGGCTTTGATGGTTGCTTCATTCTCGTTCTGGCTCAGTACAGCCGAATACATCTGGTCGATGACCGATAAATCAATTGTTGTCATAATTGTTACATTTTATCGCCCATGTATGGTCGATGCCTTTTGGGCGAGGGTTAAACAAAATGACAAGCGCTTGTCGTTGTTTTTGAAAATTTTCGACTGCAAAAGTATAACAAAAAAATGAGACCCGCAAATTTGGGTCTCATATTGGAAAAGATTGGGAAATGTTTGGGGAAGAACCGGCTGTTTTTAGCCAACTTTCCCGGGAAAGATTGGGAAAGAATTACGCTCTTTTCAACTTGGTCGGATTGTTGCGCGCTTTCTTAAAATCATCCCCAGTAAAGATATATTTCGGTGCGGCAAAGGGGTTGATCAGTTCGGCTTTGCGGGCATCGTTGACGTTGCTGAGCAGGATATATCCGCAGGTATCCAGCGCCATGATCCGTCGGCAGGCATCGGCTTTGCTGGAGGCGAGAGTGATGGCTTGCTGCAGGTTCTTCTCGATGATGTCGGCAGTGAACCGCTCCGTGCAGAAGAACGATGTGTCCACCTGTTCGATGTCCTCCGGTTCAGCCTTGAGTTGTTGGCGTGTTTCAGCGGTTGTCAGTTGTACTTCCTGCTTCGGTTCGGTGGCGTAGATATTGCAATTGTGGTTATCGTGGATGTCGATATAGTCGCCCGCCACATTGATGATTGGCGCATTTCGTTGTTGATTTTCCATTTCTTTGAGTTGTTTTTGCAGTTGCAGTTTGTCGTTAGTGAGTTGTTCGGCCAGTTGTCTGAGGTCGGTGACCTCCGCCACGACATCGGTCATGAAGTCCTGTTCCTCGAAGCGCCGGTCAGCGCTGTGCAGGAACCGTTCGTAGAGGCTCACACCCTCGTAGAAATCCTCGCTTCGGTCTTCGAGCAGTACGCTCCGGCAGTGCCGTGCGCGCATACCTTCCGTTCGTTCGAGCATAGCGGCGAGGGTGATGAGTGTGATGGCGGTGAGTTGGCGGTCTTTGCCCATGCTGTCGTACACCAGCACATCGTACTCCAGCTGGTCACCGCTGCACTGCGTGCTGAACATATACGATGCCACAAAATGCGCGGTGTTCATCACGTGCAGCACGGGGATGTCGATGTTCTGCCCGCGTTTCCACAGATAGCACTGCATGCCGTGAAGCCCCTCGACGAGGGTCTCATCAGCAGGGTAATCGTAGCATAGATCGGCAGTGCTGCGGCGGTCTTGGTAATATGGCAGATGACTTATTAACAACTTCTCTGAGCGAGGAACCGTTTAAGCAGGAAAGTGAGGAAATACGGAAAGGTATAAAACGCGCCATTCCAACCGATGTTTTTGTAGCCGAGTTTTATCCCATAGCGTATATCGGGATAGGAATCCCATTTAATCAAATTATTAAGTGATGCTGTTGCACCATCTTTCGCTTTGACTTCGACAGGAATCAACGAATCGGCATCACGGACAAAGAAATCCATCTCCATCGATGGTGTATCGCGGCGATAGAAATACAACTGCTCATAGCCGGACTTGCGCAACATCTCACCCACCACATTCTCATAGATAGCTCCCTTGTATGTGCCAAAGTTCTTATTGGCACGCAAGTCCTCTTGCGCCTCTTCGTCCAAAGAAGCAATCAACAGTCCTGTGTCATGGTAATACAACTTGTAGTATTCGGGTATATAATTACCTTTGAGCGGTAGTTCTACATTGTTCAGACAATAACACACATTGATTACTCCTGCCTCATTAAGCCAATCTACAGCGCCGATATACTCTCTGTTTCGCGCACCTTTGGCAACCTTGGTGATCTGGAATTTTTTGTTGTCCTTGGCAAGGAATGTAGATATATGCTTATACACCGCCAAGATCTTCGCCTTGTCGAATTCCTTGGCGTATTTGCTGATGTCCTCTTCGTAATCGTTGAGCAACTGACGCTGCAACTTGAGCGTTCCCTCAAAATGCCCGTTGTCTACAAACATCTTCACCACTTCCGGCATACCTCCGAGCGTCATATAGTCCCGAAAATGATTCATCATCGTATCCATCTCCAATTGCGATAAGGGTTGCAGTGTGATCATGTGTTCATACATATCCTCCACTTGCTCGCACGAGTAACCTTTTGCCCAAAGGAACTCCTCGAAGTCCATCGAATGCATCTCGTAGTCATCTTTGTACCCCACTGCATTGGACTCAATCTCCTCATAATAGATGCCCATCAACGAGCCGGAGCAGATGACATCATAACGGTCATCCAAACAAAAGGATTTGAGAGAAGTCGCACAATCGGGACACTTTTGCAACTCGTCAAAAAAGAGCAAGGTCTTATGCGGAATGAACCTCCACGAAGGCTCCAAAAGGGAGATGTTTTTGATAATAGTATCTACCTCATAGCCGTTATCAAAGATAGCCCGAAATTTCTTTTGCAGAACAAAGTTTATCTCAATGACCGATTCGTAGTTAGACCGGCCAAACGCACGAATAGACTCCGTTTTACCAATTTGCCGCGCACCTTTAACTATCAAAGGTTTCCGATTGGGATTGCTTTTCCACTCACGCAAATACACATCTATCTTTCTATCAAGTAGTTGCATAAATTATATCACATTTTTAGTATATATTTTATTGAAAAAATCACATTTTCGGAAAAACAAATCACATCCAAAATCACAAAATTCGGCACAAAGATACAAAAAACATTTGACATTTGCAAGTATTTTTGAAGAAAAATTTTCTCAAGAATCGAACACTTCGGCTAATCAATGAGTTACCAAAAAACGAACCACCGAAGTGAGTCGCTTGTGAATTGACATGTCTAAAACATCAGATAATTTCGATCATAAAAGCCCCGCTGCATTCGCATGCAACGGGGTTTTTGACCACTATTTGAATACTAGAATGCTGTGTCCTTCCGAATGCTCCCGGAAGGTTATTTCTGATTGTCTTTTTCCTCTTTTATTTCGGCATCATCTTTGTCCTCTTTGCCTTCCAGGCCATCGCGGAACGAGCGCATACCCTTGCCTATTCCCTTCATCAGTTCGGGGATTTTCTTACCTCCGAAGATGAGTAAGATTGCCAGGGCAATCAGAATTATTTCCCATGTACCGAGCATAATATCTTTTACAATTTAGTTATTTATAATTTTTTCATTTATCCTTCTGCAGGGCTTTGCGCCAAACTACACATACCAAGAGTACCGAAAGTGCCGCAGCGATAATCCAGAAGACGAGCGCGGGAGTGAAGTCGTAAACATACTGTTCTCCTCCGTCCACGACGGAGACAAGGGTCTTGTGGGTATCAATGAGCAGTCCTGAGGCTATGTCCTGAAGTCCTGCGGCAGCATAGGATGCTATACCGACAACCCCGAGTGCTGCGCCTGCCGCTTCGCGCGGGACAATGTCCACTGCCATGAGTCCGCCGAGGAAACAGATAAGTACACCGATGGCTATACCGAACAGAACCATTGCTGTTATGTTTATCCAAAGGCTATTACCGCCAAAGGCGAATAGGATGAGTGACAGGACTTCGAGGACACCCGCAGCGACTGCAGGTATGTAACGATTGCCCTTAAACGCCACGTCGGACAGCCAGCCGGAGAAAACCGTACCGATTATACCCAGCAGGGCATTGATGGATATGATCTGCGTAGCAGTAGTGAGGGCAAAACCTTTGGTCTCTTGCAGGAAAAGCACGCCCCAACCGTTGACGGCATAGCGCGACACATACATGAAAGCGGAGGCAAAGGCGAGTACCCAGACATAAGGATTACGCAGGACAGCACGTTGGGATAGTCCTATGGAGTGATCTTTTTTCTGTTCAGGTTGCTCTTCACCTGCCATAACGGCCACAGAAGGCATGCCTTCTGCTTCCGGAGAGTCGTGCAAAAGGAATACGATGAGCAGGAAGCCGACGATGCCGGCTATAGCCGCTCCAATGAAGCCGTATTGCCAGCCAAAGAGACTGACCAGGCCGCCGACCAACAAGAACGAGAAAAACTCCCCAAGATTATGCGAAGCCGAGAAGAACCCGTAGAATGTTCCTCTGTTGGACAGCGGATACCATCGTGAGAGTGCGACGATGGACGGCGGTGCGCCCATGGACTGCGTCCATCCGTTGATGCCCCACAAAATAGCGAAGATAAAATAGAACGCCACTTGGGAGATAGCCATCTGCGAGACGGTGATAAGTCCAAGTAGCCCAACAACGATGTTAGCTACCGTAGAGATGAGCAGACCTGTTGCCATAAACCGGCGGATGTTCGAGTGGTCGGCGAGAAAGCCGTTGACGAACTTACCGATAGCATAGGTGAACAGAAGTGCAGAAGAGATAACACCGAGTTGCTTGGCATCAAGTACACCGGCATCCATGATGGGTTTCTTAACCACATTGAGTGAGGTGCGGCATACATAGTACATGCTATACCCAAGGGTTATGGCAAAGAACGACGCCCACTGCATGCGTTTGAAACGGACACCACGTTGCTGCTCCGATTCGTCACGGAGAGGGGCAGCCGGTAATTTGGAAAAGAAACTCATCGTCTATGCGTTATTAGAATCAGCTGTCAGCAGATCAGATGTTCACGATCTTCGATTTCAGCCGCGCCTGTTCGGCACGGAAGCCCATGACGTGTGATTCGACCGAGACATCGATGGTGGAAGAGAGGTACTTCTCGTCCTGATGGGCTACAGCGAGGACGAAATCCTTGACTATTCCCCAATCGCCTCCGGCGTGTCCTTCGTAGCCCGGAAGCTGGCTGATGTCCTCGTCCCAGACGTACTTCTTACCGGTAAGGAAATCGGTGAGGGTGAAGGTCTTCATATCACCGACTATATCGCCTTTCGTTCCCATGATACGCGTCTTGCGTCCGCCGTAGGAGGTGAGTGCTTCCACTTGGAGTGAGGCGGTGGCGGGAGCCGTGCCGTTCGGTCCGTCGAACTCGAGGTTACATACATAGTGGTCGCACTGGTCGTTCTGGCAGCGGAAGACGCAGCGTCCGTAATCGGTGGTGCGCAGGTAATCGGCAATCTTCGCATCCTTGGCAAGGCGGTCTTGGGGCAATGCGTCGAAGACGTAGAGGTACTTGTGCTCACGGATATATATCTTCAGTGCGGAGAACGGGCACTGCTTCTCGACCGCACAATCGAAGCATCGGTCAGCTGCGCCTTGGGGTTCGTTCTTGCGTGTGAAGAACGAGAGCGAGCCGAAGGCGGACACACGTTTGCAGGGTTTGCCGAGCAGCCAGCGGATGATATCCAGGTCGTGGCAAGCTTTGGCGATGATGATGGGTGTAGTCTGCTTGGCGGAGTGCCAGTTACCGCGCACATAAGAGTGCGCCATGTGGTGGAAGCGCACGGGTTCGAGGTGCTGTACGCTGACGATGTCCCCTACTCTACCCTCGTCGATGACGCGCTTGAGCGCCCGGAAATACGGGGCATAGCGCAGCACGTGGCATACGCCGACAAGTCGTCCGTACTTACGTGCCTGATGAAGGATGTCGGTGCACTCCTTGGCTGTCTGTGCGATAGGTTTCTCAAGCAGCACATCATAACCGGCCGCCAACGCTTGCATGGAAGGTTTGTAGTGGAGATTGTCGGGTGTAGCGATGATGACCGCATCGGCGAACTTCGGCAGGCGGAACACCTCCGACCAATCGCCGAACTGATGTTCGGGTGCTATGCCGTAAGTCTGCGCCATCTGCTCGCGCCGGACGGCGTTGATATCCGCCACACCGACGATCTTCAGCGACTTGGGATACTGTCCGCTATATGAGGCATACACCGATCCTCGCGAACCGGCACCGATGACGATAGCCGTGACCGGCCGCAGCACGACAGCCTCCTGATCAGGCAGACCGAAATTGAGCCGTTCGGTGTTCTTCGGGAGCGGTTTTTCGGGTGTAGCAGCCTCAGCAGCATGCAATAGCGATGCCCCCGGGAGATTGCTGACGGCAATGGTGGCTGCACCTATGCCGAGGGTTTGAAGAAATTCCTTACGCGTCATATCATTTACCATTGGGTCATTTGTCGTTGAGTACAAAATCCACATATACCGGGAAGTGGTCACTCGGAGCAACGCTGCGACCATAATCCTCCGTTACGATCTGTCGTTTGACAGGAGTCATGTGCTGATAGAAGAGATAGTCGATCTCCAGTCCATCAAAATCCGGGTCATTGACGGTGTACCACTGTTGGTAGGTAGGGAAGTCGCTGTCCGAAGGATCCTCGAAAGCCTGCCGATAGACGGCATAGATCTCGGGTTTCTCCCGCTTGTCATGGTTGAGGTCGCCTACAAGAACAATCGGCAGACCGTTTGCAATCTTGGGCAGTGTGTCCGCCATGAGTCGTGCCTGTCCTATACCAGCCTCCAAGGGATCATAGTCGGTGTGTGCATTGGCAAACCAGAACTCCCGTTTGGATTGTTTGTCGCGCATGTGTGCCACGATGCAGCGGCGGTAGAACGTGCTACCCCAGCTCTTGGAAGCGACTTCGGGTGTCTCGCTCAGCCAGAACGAAGAGTGCTCCAGGCACTCGTAACGATCGGTGCGGTAGAAGATAGCATTATAACTATACTTCTTGTCATTGCGCTCATATGCAATGCATTCATAGCCCTTGAGTCCGTTGCAGAGATCCTCCAGTTGTGAGGTGCCGGTCACGGAGTCGCAGTTGTTGCCGGTCACCTCTTGCATACCGACTATATCGAAGCGGTTGTCCAGGACGTTTTGGATAACAAAGTCACGCCTGTTGCCCCAATACTTGTCGCCTACGTCGCCGTTCTTGGGATTGACATAACGCACGTTATACGTGGCAAAACGATGCGTGGCGGGCTGCGTATTGCAGGCTGCGAACAGGCAGCACAGTGCTCCGGCTACGAGCAGATATACGGTTGTTGTTTTCATGTTATTTGGTGAGTTTAATATCTTTCTGTCCTTGGCGACGGATGGTGAGCGAAGTCCATTCGTCCGGCAGGACAGGTTTGTATGCTTGCTTGAGTCCCTTGTCGGTTATGTCGATTCCTGCAAATCCGAAGAGCAGGGCTTGTAGTGTACCGCCTGCACCGGTGAGGAAGTACGGGTTCGTACCTCCGTTAAACTCCGCCACTACGCGGAACGGCGGATTGAGGTTAGGCAGGTAAGAGTCGCGCCACCAGAAGAGGGCTTTGTCCGCCATACCGAGCCGTGCATAGAGCGTGGCATAGATGGATTTAGACATGGCGGGAGTCTTCTGTTCGGGAACGGTAGCGATGTAATACTCGAGGTTATGCAGGATAGCCTGCTTGTCGGTGATGAGCCGTAGCGGATAGGCGAGCAAGGCGACTGACGCCTGTTTGGTTACTTCGCCGTGATAGCCGTCATGGGAAGCAATGATATCGTTCTCAAGGGTTTTTAGTCGCAGTTTGTCGGCAGTGGCCAGCCATGCGGCATCGGGTTGTTCGCCCAAGACTTTGGCGGCCTGGGCGGCATATTGGAGATTGGTTTTTGCTACGCCGATGGTAAATGCGTCATTGTTCACCTGTTTGCCACCGTAAGCGTTGCTATTCCACTCATTGGCACCGGTCAGACCGATGATGTCGCCATTATCTTCGACACGACTCACCCAGAAGTCAGCAGTGGCGCGGATGATAGGAAAACCTGTCTCACGAAGCCATTGTTTATCCTGCGTCAGTTGGAAATACTGCCAGCAGGCGACGGCTATATCACCCGTGACATGTTGCTCCAAGGACGGATACATGTTATGCGGCAGCGTCCCTTCCTGTCCGCTCTCGTCGCTTTGTGTCCACGGATAGAGGGCGCCTTTGTACCCCATGAGGTAGGCTTTCTGTTTGGCTCCTGCGAGGCGGTCGTAGCGGTATTGCAGCATTTCTTTAGCCAGTTCGGGATGCATGAGCAGCAGGACAGGGAACATCCACGTCTCACTATCCCAGAAGCAGTGTCCGCTATAGCCCAGCCCGGAGAGCCCCATGGGCGAGCACGCAAACGGATTGCCCTCACGGAAGAACGCATAGTGGTGATAGAGCATGGAGTGGATATCCTGTTGTGCCTGTGCATCGCCTTCGATGATTATATCCGACTGCCATAGCTCATCCCAAGCTTTGTTGTGGCGGCTGAGCGTGCGTTCATATCCTTCGAGCAAGGGATAGACGGTGAGTCGTTCCGCTTCGTTGCGCGTATCGGGCACTTCGTTGGAGGCGATGATTGCGCCTACGAGGCAGAAGTGCAATGTATCGCCTGCCGCCATGTGGCGAGTGAACTCCATCGTATGTCTGCCCACGCCGCGATTGTCGCGGTGGATGATCGGGTACGGCGTTCCGACAGCCTCCTCACCCGGGAACATGAACGCCGTGGTGGCAGCCAGTTGGTGCCGTCCGCTCGGGGAAAGCGCCGTGGTGGTCATCAGGCAGTATGAGGGGTATTTCTCGGTGAAGGGGTTGGCTTTGTTGTCCACGTAAGAGATGTATCCCTGCGGATCGCGCAGCGCTTCCGGTGCGCGGTGCTGGTTGAGCACTTGCAGGTCGCAGTCCGCCTTGGCGACGATGGTCACATCGGTCATAAACCCGTAGGGCAGATGGCGAAGAGCCATAGTCGAATATGTTACCGACACCTTACCGGCATAGTCGAACGCTCCGCTGAACGCAGCGTTCCGCAGGTTCATCTGCTGGGTATAGCCGGAGGTCTTGCTCTTACTTACCTTATCGCCATCGATGCGCAGTTCGATATCCAAGGGGTTGATGTTCGGGAAGTAGTTGTTGCACCGCACTGAGCCATAGATGTCATACAAGCCACCAACAACAACCTTATCGACTTGCAGCGGATTGCGGCTGCTGACAAGACCGATCTGCCCGTTGGCGGAAGTGATGCCATAGTAATCGCCTTGCAGGGGTTGATTAGCAGTTATCAACCACGGGTCTTGTGCCGCCACAGTCAGATGGCTGCAGACCGCCAAAAGAACAACAAACCGTAGACATTTCATACGTTAACGCAAGATTTTTTGTCCATTAATAATATATATACCTCTCGGCAGGACGGTTATATCCTTGCCCATATATTGTCCGGTGACAGAATAAATCGAGCCATCGCAGACCGGCTGATGTACGAACACCTCATCGATAGCAGACGGTTGGTCATTGCCGGTATATTCGATCGCTCCGATACATGATTGCAGGGAGCGCTGGTTACTCATCTGATCTCGTGACACATAGCCGCTAATAGAGCCATCGCCGTTGAGGTCGTAGGTGAAGGCGGACTCACAGAGTCGCTGGTTGGTCGGCAGGCATGCGAACTTGTACGCCGCTATCGTTTTCTGATAAACGGGATACGTACCATCGTCTTTAACCTGCGGCTGATAGCTGCCGCCACTAAGGCTGCCGCCGAAGGTGTTCGTGATGCTCTCTTCCCACCCTTCTATCTCTTCGGAGGTAGAAAGCAGGTTGTACGTATTGCGCCAGAGGTTCACATCGCTCGCCGCTGTGTAGAGGTCTGACCATACGGATGCATCATCGCCCGTTATCTGGTCGTTGGCAAGGATGAGATTGTCCATCAGGCAGGCTTTGCCTCTCATTATTGCTACAGCACCCCCACCGAAGTTAGCAGCCGTACCGGTGAAGGTGGTATGGTTGCCCATGAACGTACAGAGACCGACATTCACGGCGACGGCTACGTCGGTCATATCCGCCCAGAGGGCGACACCGCCGTAGCGTTTGGTGGTGGAAGCGAGCCCTTTCTTGGCCGTGAGCATATTGCTAAGGAACGAGCAGTTCAGCACATGTGCTCCATCAGGTGTTGAAGCCGGCGTTATATCCAACGTGCCGTGAGTGGTTGCACTATTGCCGATGAATGCGCATCGCTGCACATCGAGCACAGAGAACCCCAAAGCCTCGACTGCTCCTCCGGCATTCGCGGAGGTGTTTGAGACAAAGCGGCAGTCATGGATAGTCGCCTTATCCCTATTCTGAAACCATACAGCCCCGCCGACCGAGCCGCTGTTCTGCTCAAACAGGCAGTCATTAAGGCACAACACCTCCCCCTTGTGCACGATAGCGCCACCGGGACCGGTAGCATTATTGTCATGAACACGACAACTATTAAGTATCAAGTTCGGGCCGTACGAATAGACGGCACCGCCCCCGTTGAGAGAGGTGTTGCTGCTACCGGACAACTCGATGTGATCCAGCGTCAGGTTATAGTAGTGAGGTATAGCAATGACTGAGGCAGCCAGACCGGTGACTTGCAGATGGCTATAGCCGGTCTGCAATGAGAACGAGCTATCCCAGCCACCGCTCAGCGTGACCGAGCATGCAGGAGTGAGGGATGCATTGACGGCATACATACCTGCTGTCATATAGATCGTGTCCTCGGGTGTAGCCTCAGCCAATGCGGTTAGCAATGAGGCATGGTCGGTTGCATAGTAAGCTGTAGTATGCTGCGCAGAACCCAAGCGAAAACGTCCTAATACGGGATAGTGATCCGAGGGATTGACAGTACGTCCGGCTTCGGGATAATACTCCGTTATGATATGCCGTGAGAGGGGCTCCATGTGGTCATAGAATATGTAGTCATACTCCGCGCCTGTCTGCTTCTGCACAGCCGGAGTCCATTCGGTGGTAGTAGCCGAGATTTGCGGTCCGTCGGCCGGCAGGCATTGGTTGACGGGAGCGGTCAGTGCGAGGTCGTAGAAGTGCGCTGCGTAACCGCGATATGCCTCTTCATGTGATGAACGTGACATATTGAAGTCGCCGACCAATACCATAGGAGTCTGTCCTACGAGCGCGCGGATACGATTGCCGATAAGTTTGCCGGATTGTATGCCACACTCGGTAGCACCGAAATTGACATGGGTACAGACGAAGTAGAAGTCCTGTCCGGAAGCCTTGTCCTGCAGGTGCAACCATATACAGGTACGAGGAATATCCGCATCCCAGCCTTTGCCGGGCGTTTCCGGGTGTTCGTTGACATAGAAGAATCCTTTGTCAAGCACCGTATATTTGGCAGTCTTGTAGAAGATGGAGTTATAGGAATAGTTCTTTCCTTCCCGTTCTACGGAGTAATCTGCATATCCGGTGAGCATATCGCGCAGGTCTTGGAGTTGCGATTTGCCGGTGGTGGCATCCTTGTTGTTACCGGTCACCTCCTCCATGCCGACGATGTCAAAATCAAAGCCGGTGATATTCTTTACTACGTACTCGCGGCGGTTTGCCCACAACTTTTCGCCTGTATCGCCATTGGAGGCGTTGACATAGCGGATATTGTAGTTGGCGAAGCGATGTACACCTGCCTCTTCAGCGTGGAGCATGAGCGCTGCCAGTAGCGGCAGTACAAACAGAAAACGTTTCATCACTTATTATCACTTAACAGTTCAAACACACATTCGTCGATAGATGCGAATGTTCGCCACCCCATGGCTTCACCTGCCTTGCGGTTACGCTCTGCATCATCGATATATATGATCGGTTGTCCTTGCGGCACAGTGCGGCACACCTGTTCGAAGATTGGTCGTTCGGGTTTGTGCAGATGCAAGCGGAAGGATAAGAATACGTGGTCGAAGTGGTCATGCAGGGTATATCCGTCATAGCAGAACATCGGTTCGATGAACTGCCAATGCATATCATTGGTGTTGGACAGCATGCAGACGGTATGTCCCTGTTGACGCAGATGTCGCAGGAGTGCCTTCTTGTGCTCCTGGACAGGAGCCAGTTCGGAGAGCCATACTTGCCGTATCTGCTCATCGGTCACCTCCGGGCGGCATAGCTCGTGGAAATGTTGCAGAGCCTGCCGGGAAGACAGATTGCCAAGTTCGTACTCATGCAGGAACGAGTCACCTCCACCGGCAAGGAGCACATCGGGATCCAGCCCGGCGTGCCCGCCTTCGGGCATCAAACGGTGCAAACGCTCCAGAAAGCCCTGCACGTCGATGTCCGAAAGCACGCCACCTAAGTCGAAGACGAAAACCATAGTCGTCTTATTTAATCACTTTCTTGCCATTGACGATATATACGCCGGCAGGCAGGGCGGTCATATCCTCGCCCAGATAGTTGCCGAGCAGCGAATAAACGCCGATACGTGTAGCGCTGTTATATACATTCTCTACAGCCTCTTCTACAGGTTCCTCTTCCTCCTCGGGCGCGGTGCCGTTGGGGTCATACGAACCGGCGATGGTGCTTGCTGCACGGGTATAACGACGCTGGTCTTTGTCAAGATCCATCACTTTAGCTATGTCGTCCACCGGCCATGTAGCAACCACGCCCTTCACAGCTGCCATATCCATAGCGCCAATGCCTGCGAGCGGAGCAACAACATCGCTCACACCGCCCTGGTTGGCGATGGTGTTCGAGCCGTAGATCTTCTCAATCGTGTTAACAGTTTCAAGCGATGTCGGGATATTGTCACTTTCGATGAATCCGCCAGTTTGCGAACTATTGTTCTTGACTGTACCGAGGATATTGAATCCTGCAGACATAGCGGATGCGGATGCGTTCTGAATGAACACGACAGCATCGGTGGATGTATAGTCATCCTTGTCGGCATACTCCACCATGATGTTGCCGGCATAATAGGTCTTGGAGTTATCACCTGCGCTGACAGCCGAACCGTTGTTCGAGCCACGGCTGCCGCGGCTGCGGCACGGGTTGTTGAAGAACGTATTGCAGATGAAGTACGCTTTGGAGTTTGTACCCACGCGGATACCTACGCCACGATACCAGCACTTGCTATCCGCTACGAGGCAGTTAACATAATAAACTGTACCGCCGTTATCCGAAACCGACGAGTTGCCACCATAGGTACCCCACTTCTGGTTATCCTGCGTGCTGGTAACGGTGCTGTAGGCGATATTGTTACGGAACTCGCAGCGCTCGAAGTAGGCGATAGAGGCATCCAACGGATCCTTGGAGCTGGAGTCCGACTTACGCGGACGCACTTGGAACGAAGCACCTGAGCCCTTGGCTGTTATATTGTCGCGGAAGATGCAATCGAAGCAACGCACGGCGCTACCCCAGATCTCGATAGCTCCGTTAGAGCCAGCCTCGTCATCACTGGTCTGCGAGTCGTTGTTGAGGAATCGGCAGAAGTGGAAGTCCACCTGTGCTGCTTGCACGAACACCATATTGCCCCAATACTTGCTGTCGATACGCATACCGTCGCGGAAGGTGATACCCCAGATCTCGGTTTTTTGCCAGTCCTTGTAGTACGCATCGCTCTTGTCGGTAGGGTCACCTTCGCCTATATAGACGAATGCATAATCGGTGTTGTCACCCTTGCCGTCGCCGTCCAGATCGGCGGAGAAGACAGACTGGCCACCATTGGCATAGATATTCCATGTCTTGGTGCCGGTAATTGTTGCCGGATAACCGCCTTTGATGAGCACGCCCTGCGGGATAATCCAGCGGTTGGTGTTGATGTCCGGTGCATACTTACCTTCCATCAGATAGAACTCTGTACCGGGTGCAGCGTCAGCAAGCGTAGCACCGAGGTACTCACCTGCTGCGGCATTCTCCCATGATGTACCGTCACCATCGCCGTTACCTTCCGGTGAGAAGAAGTAACGCATGGGTTCGTCCTGAGCGCTAAGGCTCATTGTCAGTGCTGCAAACAGCACGGAAAAGAAAATCTTTCTCATGATTGTTAAACTGTTAAAAGGTTAAATTGTTATATCGTTCATTAGAATTTGACGTCATCAATCCATCCGGGGTTCTGGGTGAGCGCTCCGAGTGTCATTGTACGGTCGGTAACAGGTATAGGCCAGAGGTAATCCTTCTGCTCGTCCCACTGCATAATCATATCTTTATATGCTACCATATTGCCGGATGTGCTTTGGCTGAGGTAGATATCCTGGTCAAACACCAGACAGGTCACACCTATACCGCCACTCTTCTTGGTCGGCGATAGGAGTATATCGGCTTTGCCGTTGCCGGTCATATCGTACTTGCCTTCACCCGGGAAATATAATCCCAGCCGCGACAATGTGAACAGATGTCCCTCCCGCCAGCGTAAGATGTCCCACAGGTGCAATCCTTCAAGAGGTGTCTCGACCATACGTTCACGACGAATCTCGAGCAGCACGCCTTTATTGGGATGCGCGAGCAGTACAGGGCTGGAGAAACCATACCCGCTTTCGGCAGTCATCGATGCATCCGGGTTGGCATTGGCATCACTGAGAATCATGTGGGCTATCCCTACTCGATCGCGCAGGCGGTTGACGGACATATCCAGGTCAGCTTGCGTGAGCGTACCGAGTTCAGCTTTCGCCTCTGCATAATTCAGATAGACCTCCGCGAGGCGGAAGATCGGCATGGAGGTGACGCTACCGCCCCAGTTGTTGTAGGTGGACTCCATGATGTACTTCGTGTACTTGTAGCCGGTAACGGTCATCATCAGATTAACCGGATAGGATTTGTCCGCACCCATCTGAATATATCCGGGCGCATAAATGGTCTGCGCCATACGGGGATCACGGTTAACGAACACCTCGGTGTAAATCTTCGTATCAAACCCCGGCTGATCGGTGAACCGCGAGCCATCGGTCATCAGATACAGGTCCGCGTGGCGCTTGGTGAATCCCGTCTGTCGGGCTACCGACCATGCTTGTGCGTTATGCTTGATGTCGAGGTCCTTGCTATATGAGCGTGCCCATATCACTTCCTCGTCGCGCGGTGTGAGTGTAGCAAAGAGTTCACGGTAGGGTTCGGCACCGGAGGTATAGAGGCTATAGCCTCCATTATTGATGAGCGTGAGCGATGCGTCGGCCGCCTGACGGAGCAGGTCATCCCAGGGCAGTTGCACATTGTAGATATCGCTGCCGCCATTGAATGTCGTACCGGCATGGTACTTACGGAACGTGCCTTCGAACAGGCATGCGCGGGACTTGAGAGCCAGAGCTGTCCATGCGTTGACCTCATAAGGCGTGCGCACGGCAGGTAGCAGGACGTACGCCGAGTCGAGGTCGTCGATGATATGACCTATGATCACATCACGCGAGTCACGGGGACGGCGGAGCGCCTCTTCGTCATCGGCGTTGATGGGCTCGTCGTACCAAGGCACAGCACCGAAATGCCGCAGCATATCGAAGTAGAAGTACGCGCGGAAGAAGTACGCCACGCCACGGTAGTGATCACGGGCATCCTTGTTCTCGCACTGGTTGGCATTCGTCAGAAGGTAATTGATCTTCCTGAGGTTACGCCACGAGTCCTTCTTCCAGTAGCTCTCACCACTATGGATATCGCGTATACCGCGAATAAGATCATTGGGCGTAGGCGCCACGAAGTGTTCGCCTTCCTCGGCATACATCGTTTCGGGATCAGGCATCATGCGGTAGAAGTAGTTGCTATACTCATGCAGAGCCGTCTCCGAAGTGAAGAACGTAGCGGTTGAGAGTTGATCCTCAGGATAGAGATCCATGTTGCAGGAAGATAAAAGACCGCATACGCTCAAAGACAAAAGACCGCATACGCTCAAAGACAAAATATATTGTTTTGTTCTCATAATCGTCATGCTTTAGAAGGTTACAGTTAAACCGAACGTAAACGACCTGGCAAAACCGTAGGTGATAGCTTGTGAGCCTGCGATTGCCTGCTCCGGGTCAATACTACGGCAGTACTGTTGTAGAGGACTCCAGTACCACGGGTTCTCTGCCGAGAAGTAGATACGGAATTCGGAGAACACTTTCTTCCAACACGGGAGGGTGTAACCGACAGTGATGTTCTTGAGGCGCAGATAGCCCACATTGAGCATATAGCGGTTGTTGGTCGGACCGAGGGAGTTAGCAGAGCCGAGAGCTTCATACGCACGGTAGCGCGGGAAGTAAGCGTTCGGATTGTCTTCACTCCATACACGGCTCATAAAATCCGTCGCCATGAATCCCTGATACGGACGGGAGTACGGTCCCCAGTAGGTGGTAGCTTCGTTGAGCGGATACCAATCGCAATGTCCTACGCCCTGGAAATAGATGCTCAGATCTATGCCATACCATTCAGCCGAGACGTGGAAGTTGTAATTATACTTCGGTAGCCGGTTACCAATGACACGCCGGTCACCCGGGTTATCCACCGTACCGTTGCCGGAGGTGATCTTGCCGTCACCGTTTAGATCGACATAGCGCACATCACCCGGATGCAGTCCGGGAGCCTCGGAGTCCATCACCGCCATTATATCGGTATAAACCTCTGACTCGACAGGATTGACTTTGGTCATATAATCATCAACCTCTTGCTGATTGGCAAACAGACCGTCAATCTCGTAGCCCCATATTTCGCCGAGCACTTGTCCCTCGTAGTAGGTAGAGAGCAGTTTTTCGGGGTTATTGTACTTAGTGATGACGGTCTTGTAGTTACCTACGCCACCGCCTATCTCGTAGCGGAAGGGTTTGCCAGCGACCTTCTGTTGGTCGCGCCACACGAGGCTCAATTCCCAACCTTTGGTGGACATATTGGCGGAGTTCTTCTTAGGATCGGTTGCGCCATATACAGACGGCAGAGCTGTGCCGGTATTGAGCATACCTTCGGTATTGCGGATATAGATATCACCGGTTAGCGAAAGTCGATTGTTGAGCCAACTCAGATCCAAACCTGCATCATAGGTAGTCATCTTCTCCCATGTAAGGGTACCGGCATTGGGGTCGGCCTCGGTAGCGTAGGAGAGGACAGACTGTCCGTCAAGCGTAATCTGCTGCGTGAACATACCGTCGGCATCCACGGATTGGATATAATCGTAGTATCCGGTCATTTGGTTAGCGAGTTGTCCGGCTGAGAGGCGGATCTTGGCATTCGACCACCAGCCTTGTATGGGTTCCCAGAACGGTTCCTCGGACATACGCCAGCCTATACTGCCGCCCGGAGCGACCGCCCAGCGGTAACCCGGTGCAAAACGTGAGGAGGCATCGGCACGCACGCTGACCTCGAACAGGTATCGACCAGCCCAGTCATAGTTCACGCGAGCGAAGAACCCGTTGGTAGAAGCCGTCTTGATACTCTCACTCAGGTCGGTCACCTCACCTTTGGCGAAGTTGAATGACGAGAGATCTTCGGTCATCAGATCCATACGCTCGGCCTCCAAGGAGTGATAACGATACATCTCACCGTTGTAACCTGCTGTGAGCGTGAGCGAATGCTTATCCCAAGTCGGAGTCCAGCGCAGATAGACATTGTAGTTATGTGTCATGTAACGTGCCAGTTGCTGGTGGTAGGAATCGACTGAGCGGAAGTTCTCTATCACATCCGTTGTGCCCTCCTTGCAGGAGTATGGCACCTTGACGGAGCGGTTACTGATCTCCTTCATACGCCATGTGAGTGAATAATCGGCATTGAGAGAGAGGTTCTTGTACAGGTCAAACGATAAGGAGTGCTTCATCACCATCTCACGGTTGATGTTGGTATTCTTATGTTTGCCATATATGAGCAAGGCATTCATACCGTCGCCCACCGTACCTTGACCGCTGTATATCCACGGATTGAGATATACCGCCGAGCCGTCGGGATTGGTGGCTGGGATATATGCCATAGCGTGCAGCGAGCCTACACGGAAGAGCTCACGCGAGGAGGTAGTGCCCGGGTAGGTATAGCGCGAGGAGAAGAACGAGAAGTTCACACCGTAGTGCATCCACGGCTTGATATTGATATTGACCTTCGCACGCGTGGAAACCTGATGCCACTTATCGTTGTCAATACGGATCATACCGTCCTCGGTGAAGTAGCGGGCAGACACGAAGTAGTTGACCCTGTCATTACCACCTTTCAAACTGATATTGTAGTCTTGCACGGGACGAGTGGACTTGTAGTAATAGTCATACCAGTTGAAGTTCGCGTAGTACTTGTACGAACCATCAGGCTGAGTGACTACCCACGGACGCTCGGGGTTCTCGGTCTTGTCATTGATACGCATCCAAAGCTCGGCATAGTCAGCATCGGTATAGGTCGTCATGCCATAGTTCGTATGCTGACGCATGAAGATATCGCTGATATACGCCGACCAGAATCCTTGGGTGATGAAGTCATGCTCGGTGGTCTCGGTCTTAAAACCGGCTTTGGCATCGATGGTCACCTGCGGAGCCAGTCCTTCTTTACCGGATTTGGTGGTAACCAGAATAACGCCGGCAGCGGCTTTTGATCCGTAGATAGCCGAGGCGGAAGCGTCCTTGAGGATACTGACCGATTCGATGTCGTTGCTATTGATGCGGGAGAGATCCATCTCCACGCCATCCACCAGCACCAAAGGTTTGGTCGTTGAAGCGTTGTTGATAGACGCCGAGCCGCGAATATTGAAGTTGTAACTTGCTCCGGGACCGCCGGCAGACATGGTTACGTTCAGTGCAGGATCCACGCCTTGCAGGGCGACTGCCATGTTCGGCGTAGGACGACCTACTATCTCCTTCTGGTCAACCACACTGACGGCACCGGTGAGGTTCACCTTCTTCTGTGCACCATAACCGACCACAACCACCTCATCGAGTTGGGATGTGGATTCTGTCATGGCTACATGGTAGTTGTCCGCATTAGCACTCACCCGCACGTCGTATGGCTCATAGCCGAGGTAGGAGATCTCGATGTACTGACCGGTCGAAGCGTCCAATACAAACTGACCGTCGTAGTCGGTTATCGTACCTTGCGTTGTGCCCTTGATGATGACCGAAGCGCCGATGATTGGTTCGTTGGTGGCCTTATCTATGACCGTACCGCTGACTTGTCGCGTGGCACTCTTCTTCTCCTCAGCCGTCAGAACGATAACCTTGTTGTCCGTCAGTTTGTAGGCAATACCCGTGCCGGCGAATAGTTGCTTGAGTGCCTGCTCGAGCGGTACGTTAGTCAGATTGACGGTCACGCGGCTGTCCAGCCCAGGCAGACTGCTGTTGTAGAAGAAATGCCAGTCACACTGCTGTTCCACTTGCGGGAGCACGTCACGCAACGGCTGGTCGCTGACATTGAGCGACAGCACTTGCGCCTGCAACGTAACAGATAAGAGCAGTATGTATAGAGATGAAGTGAATAAACGTTTCATCTTATTGAACATTTAGGGTTGTAGAAATCTGTATGGGTTGGAAATCCCAGTTCGGGTATTCGAGCCGTCCCCAGAAGTATATTCGAACATCACCTTTCTGAGTCAAAGCAATCTTGCTTGAGGTGAAAGTGATCACACCGTCCACGGTATCCGGTTGACAGAAGTCCGCCGTCATATTCGGGTCAGAGCCCCACCATGAGGTGTAGAACCAATATGTTGATTTCTTGAGTGACGCGTCTCCCAGGGTAAGCATCTTAATCGAGCACACCACCGAATCGCCGAGCGCATACGTAGTCTTTGTCGGCGTGACGGTAATGTCACTGAACGTAGGTAGCGTCACACTCGTCTTACCGGCACAGCCGATGAGCAATGCCGATAAGAGGAGTATATATAGATGACGTTTCATATCAGAATCCTAAAACATTGAACTCCTTGCCTTCACGTATAATCAGCACTTGACCGTCACGCAACACCTTATGGCAGTTGACTGCTGACGACAGGTTGCTTTCGATGGCTGTAGCCTCCTCCTTCTCCACCTCGATGGTGACGGTTGCATCCGCCTTCAATGCAGGGATAGTATAGACACCCTCAACAGGCTCAAGTTCTTCGTCGCCGAGTTTGACACTGACGAGTTTGTAGCCTTCCTCAGCAGCGATAGTAGCCGTAGTGGTGTAACCGTAAGGTACAGGATATGTGCCTGCTGCCAGCACGCCGATGCCCTCGACGGTCAGTGTAGCATGCTCAAAGGCTGCCACGGTCAGGTTAAACATGATCTGCTCCACCTCGATGGTGAGAGTCATATCAGCCAACACTGCCGGAATAGTATAAACACCTTCGGTAGCCTCCAATACTCCGTTGCCGAGTTTCACACTCTTGATGTTATAACCTTCCTCGGCTTCGACAGTAAACTCTGCCATGAATCCTTGCGGCACATCATAGTCGCCAGCGGCCATCGGGGTCTCACCCATTGCCACTGTGGCGTGCTCAAAGGCTGCAACCGTCAGCGTGTAGTACGGCAACTCGTACGCACCCATATCCACCTTCTGCACCTTACGAGCGTTGCCGTCAAGGTCTTGTGTGACGGTGGTCAGGTCATCGTTACCTTTGTTCAGCACCGGAGAGAGCCATGTCAGATGATAGTCACCATTCTCGGGATCAGCGAAGTGCGGAGCGTATGTAGGCTGTTCGTCACCGCTACCATCAATACATGTTCCGTCTTCCGTGTTGCTCAGGCTTAGACGGATACACGAACCGTCGTTGTGCGTCAGTTGGTTGGTGACAGCGTTGTTGATACGGTTGGTTGCATTGTAGTGCGATACATAGTAGATTTGTGCCTCCTGTACTGCACCGTTATGTTTGTTGCCCCAAATAACGTTGTTTGCGAGCTTCGTGCCGTTGTCGGAAGTTGCGCCGCACGACAAGCCGCATCTGGTCTTATCACCATCATTCGTGGTCAACTGCGCGTTGCCGACAATGGTGCAACCGATAATGTCGGAGTTAGCGCTTTCAATGCCTATACCGCCGACCTTGCCTGTTGCCACATTATCAATGACAAGGCAGTTGATGACTTGGCACTTGCCGTAACAGCGGATGCCACCCGTATCACCACCGGCTTTGTTGCCGCGAACGATGCAGCCTACCAGACGACCGCTCTGCAGGTGTACACCACCGCCAGGACCTTTCTTGACGTCATTGGTTGTATTGTTGTTCTCTATGATGCAGTTCAGCACTGTACCACGCACACGCACACCGCCGCCGTGTGTACCGCTATTGCCGCGAATGATGCAATCCTCCGCGCACACATCGGTTGCAGCATCTATCGCATCATTACCAACGCCACCGCCCATGCAGTTACCATTGTAGCTGAAAGTATTGTTCTGAATAAGGCAGTGCTTGACTTGACCTTTCTTGCCAAGAGCCACACCCGAACTCAAACCACTTGCAGGAGTGGCGCTGATGGCTTTCAGATTGCCGTTTTGGATAGTGAAATTACTCCATACAGTCAGCGTCGTGAAGTTCGCCGGTTGCTCCAGCACACGTCCTTCAGACTGTGCGTCAAGGATGGTAGCATAGTCGGTCTGAGCGGTGAAATCCTCATTCCAACCGCCGCTGACGTTCACGCCTTCCTTCATCTTGAAATTGCCGTTGAATGTTCCGGCTTGTACATACACTGTTGTTCCTGCTTCTGCTGCATCAATAGCCGCTTGCAGTTCAGTACCGGTCTTGTCCGCAGTCACTTGTGTCTGCGCAAACAATGTCGCACCAGCCATCAGGCATAGTGCCAAAATGGAAATCTTTCTCATGGTTATTATTTTTTAAGTATTGCTTGCCGGTTTGCCAGTATAGCCTACCGGCAAGCAGGGTTGGATTTATTCGGTTACGATACGAATCATTAATCAGCACCTCCCGGATACGACGGGTCAGCCGGGGTTTGCGACACGCCCAAGTTGCCACTACCTCCCAACAGGCGGCATGCATTGAGCACAATCTCCTGCTCCGTACGCGGAGCGATATACATAGTCTTTTTCATGATGCTTGCGAGTTAGAATCCTAATACATTATATACCTTACCGTCACGGATAATGAGGAGTTGTCCGTCACGGAGAATCTTATCTACCAAACGTGGCTGATGCATACCGTCCTCTATGCCTGTTGCAGTGTCCGGAGCCTTCTGGATACCTAATACGCGACGTTGCGGCGAAGGAGCAGCCCCGCCGAAATCAGGCACTTCGGAGAACTTCAGGTATGCACGATTGGCTGCCAAAGTTACATCACCGGCCGTTACCGGGCAGAGCAGGTTGTTCTGGAGTACATAGTAATCTGCTCCACCAACTGTCTCACCTTCGATAGTACCATATAAGCCATTCTCATCACCGGCAGCGGCAGCGGCACCCTCTGCAATATAACCAAATGAAACCTCATCTGCCTCGGATAAGAAGAAGTACGGCTTACCGGCTGCCATGGTATTGACTTCCTCGAGCAGCAAACCTACCTTCTCATCGCTTGCGAACGACAGTACTTTATATACTTTTGCGCCGGTGATAGCACCTGCCGGTACGGCATAGCCGAGACAGATTGTACCGAACCGTCCTTCGGTTACGGAGCGGTTGTAATATGTCAGCTCGCTTGCAGAGATGGCAAGTGAGGCATCTGCATTCATGGCCGGTACAGTGAAGTTACCCTCGCCATCAAGCACAACAGGCGTGCTGTTGAATATTACAGATGTCAACAGATAGCCTTCCTCGGCCACTACATTGGCTGTGCCTGCATAGCCTTTGGGTACAGCAACGCTACTTTCTTCACATACCGTTCCACACACGGTCAGAATACCATGCGAGTTACTGATGGACAATGTTACTGCATCGAACTCATAGCAGCCATAGTCCACTACACCACCTTTGGGACGTGCCTCTCCGTCCAGATCTTTCGTAATAGAATAGGACGATGCAATAGAATTACTACCTCTGTTGAACATCGGCGACTGCCATGTCAAGCGATAATCACCATTCGCGGGGTCAGCGAAGTGAGGTGCATAGGTCGGTTGCTCATCACCGCTACCGTCTATACATGTGCCGTCTTCGGTATTACTTAGGCTCAAGCGGATACACGAACCGTCGTTGTGTGTCAATTGGTTAGTAACGGCATTGTTAACGCGGTTGGTTGCATTGTAGTGTGATACATAATAGATCTGGCCTTCCTGAACAACGCCATTATGCTTGTTTCCCCAAATGATATTGTTGGCGAGTTTCGTTCCGTTATCGGAACTTGCACCGCACGACAAACCGCACTTCGTGTTGTCACCTGCATTATTTATCAATTGATTGTTTCCAACAATGGTACAACCGATAATGTCAGAATTATTGACCTCAACACCAACACCGCCAACCTTACCGGTTGCTGTATTGCCGATAACGAGCGTGTTAATAAGTTGACCTTTACCATACATACGAATGCCTCCGGCATCTCCACCTGAAGTGTTGTTACGCACGATACAATTAACCATGCGTCCGGTATGGATATGTGCGCCACCACCGGCATTGGTTGTCGTCGTATTTTCTTCAATGATAGAGTTTTGTATAGTTCCTTTGATACGCACGCCTCCTCCGTGTGTTCCTTGATTGCGGCGTATGATACAATCATCCACCAGAACATCAGTGTTTGCATTGACTGCATCATTTGCGACACCACCGCCCGCGCAGTTATTGCCACTATACGTAAATGTGTTGTCTTGAATAATGCAATGCTTCACTTGACCTTTCTTGCGAAGGAATACACCGGCACCATAGGCGTCAAGATTTTCAGTCAGTTTGCCATGCTGAATAGTTAAGTTCTCCCAAACGGTCAGGTTAGAGAAGTCCGAAGGCTGATTAACTACACGACCGCTCTCCTGTGCATCAAGAATGGTTGCATAGTCGGTCTGCTCGGTGAAATCCTCATTCCAGCCACCGCTGACATTTACACCGTCCTTCATAGTGAAGTTGCCGTAGAAAGTACCTGCTTGTACATATACAGTATAGCCCACTGCAGTATTATTGATCTTTGTTTGCAGGTCTTCTCCAACAAGCACTTGCACATCGGATGCAACAACCGGATATTCGTACGCACCTATATCCACCGATGAATTGACTACACGGTCATTACCGGCAAGATCTTTCGATACCGTTGCTTTGGCGCTATTGCCACGATCAAGCAGTACAGAAGATGAGGTTAGTGAAAAATCACCATTGGCTGCATCCGTAAAGCCGGGGTCATCAGCTGTCAGACTAATGCAATAATCAGAGTTTCCTGTATACTGCTTCATCGCAGCATTGTATCTGCGGTTCTCTTCGTTATAATGGGATATATAATAAATTTGTGCGTCTTGTACACTCCCCTGATGCTTATTGCCCCATATGACATTATTTGCTAATACCGTGCCATTGTCAGATGAGGCACCACATGACAGACCACACTTGTTCTTGTCATCTGCATTATTTGTCAATTGATTATTTCCTACAATTGTACAACCGATAATATCGGAGTTAGCACTTTCAATACCTACACCACCAACCTTTCCTGTTGCCTCATTATCTACAATCAAGCAGTTGATGACTTGGCACTTGCCATAGCAGCGAACGCCACCCGTATCACCACCGGCTTTGTTGCCGCGAACGATGCAGCCTACCAGACGACCGCTTTGCAGATGTACGCCACCGCCGGGACCCGTCTTGACGGCATTCGTTGTGTTGTTGTTCTCGATGATGCAATTCAGCACGGTACCGCGCACACGGACGCCACCGCCATGGGTGCCACTGTTGCCCCGGATAATGCAATCCTCCGCGCACACATCGGTTGCTGCATCTATAGCGTCATTACCTACGCCACCCCCCATGCAGTTGCCATTATAGTTGAAGGTGTTATTTTGTATGAGACAATGTTTGACTTGACCTTTCTTGCCGAGAGCTACACCCGAACTCAAACCGCTGGCAGGAGTTGCACTGATTGCTGTAAGTTTTCCGTTCTGGATAGTCAAATTACTCCATATGGTCAGGGTGGTAAAATTGGATGGTTGCTCTACCACTCGACCGCTTTCATTGGCATCCAAAATGGTAGCATAGTCCGTCTGCGCGGTAAAACCAGCATTCCATCCTCCGCTGACCTGTACACCGTCTTTCATCGTGAAGTTGCCAACATACGTACCAGCTTGCACTTTCAGTTCGTCACCCGAACTGGCAGCATCAATTGCTGCCTGCAGGGCTGTACCATTCTGGGCAGCAGTCTTGCTTCCGTCATAAGCATGCGTCAGCGTTGCAGCTTGGCTGCCTGTCCAACAGAGCAGACCGATTAACAAAGGTAAAAAAGAATGTTTCATAATAGTATTGATTTAATTGCAATTAAACTGTTTCGCATATGGTATTTTCCTGCGCATACACATTGATTATATTGCATATACACATACAACAAGCGGTAATCCGCTTTATATTGGATTACCGCTTGAATGGGTGTGGTTGAAATATCCGCACAATGTGGATAAGGGACTATGCTATTGGGCGTGAAAGCTCAAGGCGCAAGCCGAGCGCATTGACAATGCGCATGAAACTGGAAAAGGTCGGATCAATCAGACCGTTCTCAATGCGCGATATATAACTCTTGCTCGTGCCGGTACGCTTCGCCAACTCCACTTGGGTGATGTGCTCCTCTTTGCGTGCTTCTTGTAACATCAAGCCCATATAATAGTTACGGGCGCGATTGTCGAACTCTTCACGCTCAGGAGATCCGATGGCTCCATGCTTACGTGCCAAAACAGCACTATAGCTGGTCAGATTAGGGTTTGCTTGCATAATATTCCTCCTTTAACTTAATTGCTTTATTTAATTCATTCGATGGCGTCTTCTGGGATTTCTTCTGTATCCCGTTGAATAAGACGACTATATTTCCGTCATCAAAGATGAAGAACACCCGATATATATTGCTTTCATACTCTGCACGTAACTCATATATTTCATCACGCAGATACTTGACAAATTTCTTGCTTACACGGTCTTGAGACTCCAGAAGCGACAATGCATATTCCACTTTATCTGCCTCTTTCTCTGACAACGTAGCCATGAAATCGTAGAAGTAATTTTTATAAACGAATATCTCGCGCTGCATACACTATATTTTCAAAATCCGTCGCAAAGATACAAAAAGTTTCACAATTATGCAACTTTTTTGCATGTTTTTTTTGTTTATTATGCCAAAAACCTCTTTTTCGGTAATCCAATATGTCAAAGGTCGCATTTCAGCCAAACACATTTGTCCGGCAAAGATATCTATTTATCTTTAATTTTTCTTTCTCGGATAAACATACACCATATTGTCATTGTCCACGTAATAGCTCATGTCCGACGCAAGGCAGAGCACATCGAGGATGTTCCTCAGCGATGAGCGTCCCAGGTATCCGTTGAAGCGCTGGTTTTTGAGTTCGTCGCTGGTGATGACCATCGCTATATTGTAGTTTCGCGACAGTTCGGCGGCAATCTCCTCCAAGGTCTGGTTGTTGTACTTCACTTCACCGTTGAGCCACGCCGTATAGTCCGATGCTTTGACCGTGTGCTTCGATAATGCCAAAGTCTTACGATCCATCACGACACGGCTATCAGGCTCCATCGTCACATCCGATTCGCGCGCGCTCACGCGTACCTTACCATTACTGAGAACTACCGATACGTTATCCTCACCGGCATAGTTGCGCACATTGAACGCTGTGCCCAGGCATGCTACATTCGCTTCACCCGCCTCAACAATGAACGGATGCTCCTCGTCGCGCGCCACCTCGAAGTACGCCTCACCGTCCACACAGGCGCAACGCTTACCGTCACGGAAGTTAAACTGCACCGTGGTCTGGGCATTGAGCGTGAGAGCCGTACCGTCCGGAAGAGTAGCACGGCTATGCTCGCCCATACCGGTTGTGATGGTGATAGTTGATAATTGATAGTTGACAGTTGATAGTTCAGATTGGCGATTTTGGATACCGAACAGCGTCCACCCGAGGGCTCCGGAGAGGAGCAAAATAAGCATCACGGCTGCTACAGACCAACAACGACGACTGATGAGGGGGCGACGGGTCTGCGCGTAGATGTTATTTAGAATACGATCATGAATAGGTTCGGGCATGCCAGCTTCCGCGAACTCAATATCTGCCCGTAGCCAACCGCCCAATTGCTCGTCAGCATGCAACTGACGCAACAGGGCTTCACGCTCCTGAGCAGTAGCGGAACCTGCAAGATATTTCTCAAATAATTCAGTCATAGTGTCGTACATTATAAGGTGGTTCTATCAAGCCCTTCTATCAATAGGACAGTTCAGGAGGGCTTATCCCCTAATAGGGGAGAAATTTTTTTAGTCGTTAAGTCGGTTTTTCAGTTCGCGCAGGGCGAGAGTGATATGTACCTCGACGGTTTTCTCACTTATACCGAGTGCAGCCGCAATCTCTTTGTTCGACTTATGCTCAAAGCGGCTCATGGTGAATACTTTCTGGCGCACCGGTGGCATATTTGCCACAATCTGTCGGAAGTATTCCTCCAGCGAACGGGCTTCCTCGCGGTTCTCCGACTCGGTGCTGGACTCGGAATTATGCTGCAGCACATACTCCTCATAGACATACTTCACCGTTTCGTGTTCGCAGTAGTTCAAGAAGATATTCTTGGCTGTGGAGAACAGATAGCCTAAAGCAGCCTGCTGGTCGCGAAGGCTATCCCAATGTTCCCACAGGCGCGTAAATGTGTCTTGCACAATCTCTTCCGCCATATATGTATCGCCATGCGACAAACGCATAGCAAAGCCGTAGATATGGCGGCTGTACGCATCGTATAAGCGCTCGAAATCCCGCTTGCGCGAGGAGAGAATATGACTTCCAAACAACTTCATTCTTTACACGTCAAAGAATCCCGGTTGTAAGATAGCGGTGAGTTCCTTACGAACAGCTTAACGGCTCCCGCCGTTAAGCTGTTATACATTTATACTGGTAAGCGGTGCGCTTACAGCAGTTTCTTGACTTGGTCGTAAACGTTCTGGGCGGTGAAGCCGAGTTTCTCGTCGAGGACCTTGTAGGGTGCGGAGAAGCCGAAGGAGTTGAGTCCCCAGACAACACCGTTCTCGCCGACGAGCGATTCGAGGGTGCAAGGCAGGCCGGCGGTCATACCGAAGCGCTTGATGCCCTTAGGCAGCACTGCGTCCTGGTACTCTTTCGGTTGCTCGCGGAACAAGCCCTCAGACGGTACGCTGACAATCTGCAGGCGTACGCCATCCTTACGCAGCAGCTCGGCGCCGGCAAGCAGCGTAGATACCTCCGATCCGGAAGCAAGAAGCACGACCTGCGGGTTCTCGTCCTTGCTGACGATATACGCACCTTTGCGGAAACCGTCGAGGTTGACGTTCGGCACAGGAGCTATATCCTGACGGCTGAGGATGAGTGCGGTCGGCGTAGCGGTGTTCTCAATAGCCAGACGCCAAGCCAGCGTTGTCTCCTCGGCATCGGCGGGACGCAGAACGAGCATTGAGGGATGTCCGTGGTGGTTATGAAGCTTCTCCATCAGACGGATCTGTGCCTCCTGCTCTACGGGTTCGTGGGTAGGACCGTCCTCGCCTACGCGGAACGCGTCGTGGCTCCAGATGAAGATGACAGGTACCTCCATGAGCGCAGCCAGACGAACGGCAGGTTTCATATAGTCGCTGAACACAAAGAACGTACCGCAAGCGGGTATAACGCCGCCGTGCAGGCTCATACCGATGCATATACAAGCCATGGTGAGCTCGCTCACGCCCGCCTGCAGGAACTGACCGGAGAAGTCGCCCTTGGTGAACGCTTTGGTTTTCTTGAGGAAACCGTCGGTCTTGTCGGAGTTCGACAGGTCAGCCGAGCTGACGATCATATTGCCAACATTCTCCGCCAGGAACGACAGGGCAGTAGCCGAAGCTGAACGGGTAGCCGCACCGGCTTTCTGTTGCACGAGACTCCAGTCGATGCAAGGTACCTCGCCGGACATATATGCCTCGTAATGCGCTGCGTCAACGGGGTTCTTCTGCTTCCACTCATAATATGCCTCGTAGCGTTTGTTAGCCAGCTCGCGGAGCTCGGCAGCACGCTGCTCATAGAGTTTCTCGACCTCGGGGAAGATAGCAAACGGCGCTTCGGGGTTACCGCCCAGGTTGGCGATGGTCTTCTCATAGGATGCACCGGACTTGCTGAGCGGGTTGCCGTGGGTGGAGCACTTGCTCTCGAACGACTCGCCTTCGGCGGTGACGCAGCCCTTACCCATGACGGTGTGACCGATGATGAGTGACGGACGCTGTTTCTCGGCTTTGGCAGCCTTCAGTGCTTCGCGGATAGCGTCGGGATCATTACCGTCGATCTCCTGCACGAACCAGTTCCAGGCTTTGTACTTCATCGCCACATCCTCGCTGGTTACCTCGCGGCACATCGTGGAGAGCTGTACTTCGTTGGAGTCGTAGAACATAATCAGGTTATCGAGTCCGAGGTTTCCGGCTATACGTCCTGCGCCCTGGGAGATCTCCTCCTGCACGCCGCCGTCGGAGATGAACGCGTAGATCGTCGGGTTATGCACCTCGCCAAAGCGGGCGTTCATGAACTTAGCCGCGATGGCAGCGCCTACGGCGAAGGTGTGCCCCTGGCCGAGCGGACCGGAGGTGTTCTCGATCATGCGCTCGATGTCGCGCTCGGGGTGGCCGGGCGTTACACTACCCCACTGACGGAGGTTCTGCAGGTCTTCGAGGGAGAACTTACCTGCCAGGCAGAGCTGGGCATAGAGCATCGGAGCCATATGACCCGGATCGAGGAAGAAACGGTCGCGCGCCTCCCATGCGGGGTTCTCGGGATCGTACTCAAGGAACTCGGAGAAAAGTACGTTGATGAAATCTGCGCCACCCATGGCACCACCCGGGTGACCACTCTTGGCTTTTTCGACTGCTGCCGCCGCAAGGATGCGGATATTGTTGGCAGCGGTTGTCATTAACTGTTTTGAATTCATGATAATATGATTTAATTTGTTAAAATGTTTTTTCGTTTTCACTAGAGGCCTAGGGACCTAGGGGACTAGGGGTCTAGAAGGTATATCCAAGGTAGTAATCAAATCCCCAGTTCATTTCACCGCGGGCACCGTAGCCGGGGATATAGTAGGGTGTGGTCAGCTGGTTGTGGTTGTTCTTGGTAAACAGGTACTTCATCCTAACTGTCCACCCCATGTTAAACCCCTTCACTATATTCACCTGGACGCCAGCGAGCACCTCTCCCCACACGTCGGCAATCCATACGCCTTTCGGTTGCTCGGCAAGCAGGGCGGGTGTATGTAAGTTCTGCCAACCCGTGCCCGCACGCACACCGATGAGTAAGACCGACAGGCTCTCGGGGTGCTTCTTGAGCGGATTGATATCCAAGCCTATTCGCGCATATTCACCCCAGCCGTCATACAACGGCACGGCTGCATCCTTCTCTTGCAGGAAGTTGCCTGCATGCCCGAACTCAACGGTCGGGAAGAGCCGGTTGATCAGTCTGACGCTCACGGCTGCCTCCACGCTGTATGTATGCCACTGACTGAATGCGAGATCCAGTATGGGATTGAGCACATCAATACGCAGTGTGGTGCCCTGATAAACGTTTTTTTTCGGTTTCTGCGCAGTGGTGGTAGCGGGTTGCGGCTCGGCCGTAGCAACGGGTAGTTGCGCGACCGTGGTATCCGCCAGCACCTGAGTTGAATCCGCCTGCTGCGCATGCAACGGCAGCGCCAGCGCCATCAGTCCTATGAACGCCCAGCGCCTCATACGAGCGTCGCGGCCTCCTCTTTGAGGGCGTGTAACGCTTTTTGGTTAGCCGTCTCGCCGTTGGTATTATAGGCAGTTAGTAGCATCTTTGCGTAGTCCAGCGCTGTGCTCTCCGGCGGCAACTGCATCGCCATGGCGGAGACGAAGGCAAGCATCTGTCCGCGTGCTGCGATGATGAGTTCCCACACCTGCTCGGAGACGTAGATCTGCTGGCTCAGATTGTGATCAAACTCCAGACGGATCGTTTGCAACAGCCGTTGCTGGAGCTGCGGTACGGTGAACTGCGAGACATCCAGATCCATCAACAGGTGTTCGGGCTGTGTGCGCTCCAACACCAGGGACAGACGCTCGTATGCACGCAGGCGTATGGGAGAGATCTCCTTCTGCGCCGCACGACGCAGTTCCCACTCACGCTTCTGCTGCTCGTTCTTGAACAGCTTGTACATCACGATCCACGTAGCCAACAGCACGATCAGTGCCGGAATACAGTATTTGATTACCTCTATCATACAATACAATTTTTGCGCAAATTCGCATGCGCACAATTCGACGCTACAAAGGTACAAAAAAAATCCCACTTTTGCAAATTTCTCAGGGATTTTTTTTGTTTTTACATTATTTTACGGTTATTCGCCCTTGCGGCAGGCGGTAAGCTTCGCTGATTTGCCCGCCCATAGCACGGACGTATGCGCATACAGCTTCGACATCGTTGAGCGGTTCGCCTTCCAAAGGCAGCACATGCATCTTCGCGAACGTTCCCGACGCGCCTGAGCATGCGATGATATAACTCTGTCCGCCGATGGTGTAAGTGGCTTCGGGGTCAACGCGCTGCCAGGTTCCTTGCTGGTCACAGGGGAGTTTGGCTTGTTCGCCTTCGGCAGGGATGAACACCTCGGCTTTGACTATACGGCGCGTGCTGCCCACACCGTCGAACATACGGTTCTCATCCCAGATAACCGAGGTAGGCACGCGTGTGTTGACCGTATATCGCAGTCCTGACACATGGAGGAAGTCACCGTTCTCGAGCGGCAGTGCTGCCACTCCGACCTCGAGTGCGTCCAGCAGTTGCTGACCGGTGCACTCGGTAACGCGCATGGTGTTGTTGAACGGCCAGACGCTGACTATATCGCCGTAGCTGATCGTCTCGTTGTACAAGCCTGCACGCAGTCCGCCACCGTTGCAAACGCCGATGTTCGCACCTGTACTGTAGCGCGCCACATCTGCCACGAAGTCTCCGAGGTTCGTCTCCTGTTTGCGCACGAGGCGGTTGTTCTGGTTATCGCGGTCAGCGAGCGCAAACGCCGTGGTGCCGACGGGTGCATTGACCTTGGCTGCCAGTTCGTGCATCACAGCCTGCGTTGTATCCCATACGGCTTGGTTGACCTTCTGGCAGTCGCAGGTAGGCAGAAGCTCGTTGGTCAGACGGTTATCCTTGTCAATGGTCAGTCGGCCTATATACGCGAACTTCGTCGCCGTGGAAGCGAGTATAACGCTATCTCCCCTGTCGTTCGCCAGTTTCTCGTTGAGCAAGTGATGCGCGTGGCCGTCCAGCACGATATCGATGCCGTGGGTGGCGCTGATCAGTTCGCGCGAATAAGCCACCTCAGGATCGTCGCCGAGGTGCGATAGTACGATGATGATCTGTGCGCCCTCGCCGCGTGCGGCATCGACAGCCTTTTGTACGCACGCATAGGTGTCCGTGGCGTGGAAGTCGTAGAGCAGGTTGCCCTCATCGTCGATGAAGTATGTCGGTGTGGACGAACGGAACGTGGAGGGCGTAGCTACACCCACAAATCCGACCTTCGTGCTGCCGTACTTCCTCACTTCATAGGCGGGGAAGAGATCACTCTCGCCGTCCGGCGTGATGCGCGAGAAGTTACAGCAGAGCGTCTTGCCGGTGAGCATCTCAGATAGGTGCTCCATCTGCGGCACAGTATAGTCAAACTCATGGTTGCCGACCGTCAGGTAATCGTAGCCCACGGCGTTCATGATACGCACGACCGCCTCGCCGTTGGTCAGGCTACCGACAGTGTTACCCTGCGCAAAATCGCCGCTGCTGACAAGGGTGACATACGGCGTACGTTGGCGCTCCTGATCGCGCTGTCCGGCAAACTTGGCATAACCGTCCACGGCGCAGTGCACATCGTTCTCGTAGAGGATAATGATAGGCTCAGTGCGGTGGCAGGAAGCCAGCAACACGAGGCAAAGGAGGGGGAGAAGGTGTTTTTTCATATTTCAAATTTATGATTTATGCAGCGGGCGGTGTTGGGTACGAAGCCACTGCTTGTGGTTGAGCTGGAGTTGCGCCATCGTCTGCGGCAAGACGAAAGTGTCGCACAGCCGCTCCCAGATATATTCAACTGCTGCCGAAGAGGGGTGCACAAGGTCGTCGGCGTAGAAACGGTAGTCACGCAGTTCGTCGAGCACAATCTCGTAGGCGGGGAAGTACGTCACCAGTTCGGGAAACTCCTGCTGCAACTGCTCGACAGCCATCAGCAGCACGGCTTTGCTGAGTTGGTTCTGATGCAGACCGTCGCGCCGATGACGGATAGGGCTGACGGTGAACACCCAATGTTTGTCAGGCATCGTACGGATGAGCGGTCGCCATGCAGTCACAATCTGCTCCACTGTGAGCCGTTCGCGTGTGAACTCCTGTTCGGGGAGTTTGTGGCAGTTGGCTACCACCTGATTGTTGCGGTAATAGACATACGCCGTGCCGAAGGTGACGAACACCACATCCGCCTGCTCCAAACACATGTGCAGTTGCGCCTGCGACTCCAGGCAGCGGCGGAGCACCTGCTCGCTGTCCGTACCCGAGAACGAACCGTGATGGGACATCGAGTGAAACAGTCCGTCGTGCTCCACGAGCTCGATACGCATATCGCCGTTCAGCGACTGCACGATACTGAGCGGGTTGTACAACACACCTGTGGGGTTGCAGTCGGCGTGCAAACCGTACGCCTGCATCTTTGCGCCTATCTCGTCCGTAAAACACGAACCGACAAGCAGTATGCGGCTGTCAGGCGTGAGTTGCCACGGGCTCTTGGGGATATCTATTTCGGTACGCCAATTCATAATCTTTTGACTCCCACGAGGCGTTCGTAGCGAGCGCCAAAGGGTTTGTAATAGACATAAACGGTATATTCGTTGCGCGTCTCCCAGTGCGAACCTTCGGTGCGCAGCAGTGTGGCAACCGATGCGCCTTTGGGCACGAACCAGTATTGGTAGTCATAACCGCCTTGTTTGACCGGCGCGGTGAGGTAGTAACACTTCATCTCACGGTCATAGTCCATGCGGTTACGCAGGTTGATTTTGTTGCCGAACAAGTCGCCACCGACATACACGGCTCCGTCGAAGAACGGCCTATCTGCTTTCAGCAGCCAATGCACCCACATATACTCCGCCTCGGTCTCCGTGTCCTGCACGCGCTCGGCGTGAACGCGGAACTGCCCGTTAACATCGTACTCATGGGAGTACGGTTTGTCCGCCTTCAGTTCATCGGTGAAGAGCAGCACGTGGTAGTCGCCCATCTCATATACAACGCGGTCGATGCCCGTGCCGGCGTAATAGGCCGAATAGGCATCGAAGTGGCGGTACTCATCGCCGCCCTCGAAGATCAGCTGCCGGCAATGACGCCACTGCAGCGCTTTGCCGGTGACGAAGGTCGGTTGCGGAGCAAAGACCTGATTGTCCGTTCGCCCGTTCTGTTGCACAACGATGAAGTAATCCTCCTTGAGGCTCGTGCTGCTGCCGTCGGTGATAACATCCAGCTCCAACTGCTGATAGCGACCGCTGAGTTCGATATCCGTGGTGGAGAGCACATTTCCCTCTACACGCACGCGCGATTCCGTAACATATAGCGGCACACGCGCCACGACATTGTCGGGATTGCCGTCCTCGTAGATGCTTATCTCGTAGCGTCCGCTGACCTTCAGACGCATATCTTCGTTCGGGAAAAGAAATCGGTAATGAGTATAGACCTGCTGCGTGTTAAGCGAAGGCAGGTAGTCGGTTATGTCCTGCGTAGTGAAGCCTTCCAGGTACTCAACGGAGGGGAGGTTGTCAGGTTTGCCGGACGCATCACAGTGACGAACGGTGTAGGTGTACTGCTTAAAATCCTGACTCATCTCATCGAACGACACCTCCACCAGCCCCTCATCCAGAGTCAGTATAGGGCGCTCGGGCATCGAGTAAGGCTCACCTGTCTCGGGATTGATATACTGCACGCGCAGGGTACGAATCTCGCCGGCAAGAGCCACGCCCACACCTGCGCACCAAAGCACGCAGAGCAAAAAAATATGCAATTTGAGTATTCTAAGCACGCAGTAGGCTTGTTTTGTATAGTCAAGATACAAAAATTATTCCAAAAATGCCAAAGTGCGAAAATTTTTGTAAAAATATTTGCACTTTTCAGTTTTTTGTTGTACCTTTGCACCCGCTTTCGCCAAAATCAAATGGTAAATGGCAAATAGCTTGCCACTGTGGCTCAGTTGGTAGAGCAACGCATTCGTAATGCGTGGGTCGGCGGTTCGAGTCCGCCCAGTGGCTCAAAAAAAGGGAACAATCCGTTCCCTTTTTTGTATATTCCCTATCATCATCTTAGATGATGCCCTGCTCGAGCATCGCTGTAGCGACCTTCATGAAGCCGGCGATGTTCGCACCTTTGACATAATCAATAGTGCCGTCGGGTTGGGTACCGAACTTCACGCACTGCTCGTGGATCGACTGCATGATATGGTGCAGACGCTCGTCCACCTCCTCGGCTTTCCAGCTCAGGTGCTCGGCGTTCTGGGTCATCTCCAGACCTGAGGTAGCTACGCCGCCTGCGTTGACCGCTTTGCCCGGAGCAAACAGCACGCCGTTGTGCTGGAAGAAGTGGATAGCACCTGGTTGGCAACCCATGTTACTAACCTCGCAGCAGCACCAGCAGCCGTTGGCTTTCAGCTCTTTGGCATCGTCCTCGCTCAGCTCGTTCTGGAACGCGCACGGCAGAGCGATATCGCACTTGATCGACCAGGCTTTCTTGTCCGCGGTGAAGTGCACCTTTCCGGGGAACTTCGTTGCCATATCCTCTACACGGTTGCGGTTCGAGGCACGCATCACGAGCATGTAATCAATCATCTCATCGGTGATACCATCGGGAATCTCCACTACGCCGTCAGGACCGGAGATCGCTACGACCTTTGCGCCTAGTTGTTTGGCTTTGGTGGCAGCACCCCAGGCTACGTTACCGAAGCCGGAGATTGCGATCTTCTTGCCCTCTATCGACTTGCCTGCAGTGTGCAGCAGGTGCTGAGTGAAGTACAGTGCGCCGAAGCCTGTTGCCTCCGGACGAAGGATCGAGCCTCCCCAGGTCATGCCTTTGCCGGTCAGCACGCCGGTGTGGTACTCGCGAGCGAGTTTCTGGTACATACCGTTGAGGAATCCGATCTCGCGGCCGCCTACGCCTACGTCACCGGCAGGTATATCCTGATCCGGACCGATGCAGCGCCAGAGCTCAAGCATGAACGCCTGGCAGAAGCGCATGATCTCGTCGTCAGACTTGCCTACGGGGTCGAAATCCGAACCGCCCTTGGCGCCACCCATAGGCAGCGTGGTCAGCGCGTTCTTGAAGGTCTGCTCGAAGCCGAGGAACTTGAGCATCGACGGCGTTACAGCCCTGTGGAAACGCAGTCCGCCTTTGTACGGGCCAATGGCGCTGTTGAACTGCACACGATAACCGAGGTTCGTCTGCACATTGCCTTCGTCATCCACCCACGTCACGCGGAACGTGAAGATACGATCGGGTTCAACCATGCGCTCGATGATCTGCGCACGCTCAAACTCAGGATGTTGGTTGTAGGTCTGTTCGATGGACTCGAGAACTTCTTGTACAGCCTGTAAGTACTCGGACTCGCCCGGGTGCTTGGCAGCCAAACGCTGCATGATGTCTGATGTTTTCATGATTTGTGGTTTGTTATTTGTTGTTTGTTATTTTTTTGAAGTATATGTAGAATGTCGTTCCTTTATCGGAAGTATCGAAGGTAATCACTCCCTCCGAGCCGTCAACGATGTTCTTTGTGATGGCCAGCCCCAGACCCATACCGGTAGATTTGGTGGTGAAGTTCGGCATAAAGATCTTGCTCTGGATGTTCTCGGGGATGCCCGGTCCGTTGTCGGAAATGCTTATCTCTATCCACTCAAAACTTGCCGGCAGTTGCCGCTTGAGCATCGTTTCTTTGCTTGCATCCTTGAGCACGACGATTATATCGGGCTGACTGCTGACTGCTGATCGCTGATGGCTGACCGCCTGCAGCGCCTGCAGTGCATTCTTGATGATGTTCGTGAACACATGCGCCACTTGCTCCGCATCGGCGTAGGCAACCACCCCACTCTCCTGCCCGACGTAACGGATAGGGATTGACGGATCGTTCATGCGCATCAGCGTGACGGCAGAGAACAACTTCTCGGCTATATCCACCTCCGAAGGGTTCACTTCAGGCATCTTCGCGAAGTCCGAGAATGTTGTGGCTATGCGCCCGAGGTCGTCAAACTGCTCCAGCAGCAGTCGTGATGCACGGTCAAAGCGTTCGTCGAAGTACTCCGTGCCCTTGATGCGTTGCAGTTGTTGTACGCTGAGCTTCATCGGGGTCAGGGAGTTATTGATCTCGTGGGCTATCTGCCGCGCCATCGTTCGCCATGCGGACTCGCGTTCGGACTGCGCAAGCTTGGTGGTCGATTGCTCGAGCTGTTTGACCATCAGGTTGTACTGGCGGATGAGTTCGCCCAGCTCGTCATTGGCTTCGTAGTGGATATAATTATCCTTACCCAGTTGGAAGCGGTGCATCGTATCCGCCATACTGCGCATGTTCCGCGTCAGGCGTCGCGTGACAAGCACGGCGATGACGAACGCCAGTATAAGCAGGAAGACGTACGGCGGCAAGAACCGACCGATATACTCCGCCACCTCTTGCTCTACTTGCGCCGACGACACATAGCACGGCACAGCTATATACCCTATCTGCAGCATATTGCCGTTGTAGAACGGCGTATAGACCGTCAAGTACGGCACCGAACCGATCTGTTCGTAACAGATACGATCCACGCTGTCGGTGAAGTATGGCTCAGGAGCGATGATGGGCGATATAAGTCCCGACTCCAGCAGTTGCGGCACCGACGAACCGATGAGCTGCCCCTGCATGTCATAGACGAGGATATCCGTCTCGTAGGTGTAACTCAGGTCGCGCAAGTCGGTGGTCAGACCTTGGGTGTTCAGCGCGGAGATGCTCATGTCCCAGAAGTACAGGTCTTCCAGCGCGGCTTGGATATAACGGGCTTTGGCTTGCTGCTTCGACTGCTGGCGCTGCTCGTAGTGCGTACGCACGTACGATGTACCCATAAAGAACACATATACGAACCCCGCCAGCACCAACGCCACAACGAGGTACTGGATCTTGGTGTACATGCGCATGTTCCTCCACCCGTGACTGCGCCAAAGGTTGTAGGTGAAGGCGGTGAGGAAGATCAGGCAGATCAGCAATACGATGCCTATGATGATGTGCAGTCGTGACAAACCTTTCTGCGGTTCAGCGAACAGCGAACCGTAGGAGAAACTGTCCGGCGAGAGTGCCGGCAGCGGCTCTTCCTGCTCCATCTCGGGCGGAACGAGTGAGAACAGATACGTGCCGTCATCTGCCATGACGGTGAAACAGCCGTCATTCACCCGTTGCCGGCGAATGAGCCAGCGGTTGTCCGCACTGAACGGCGCAATGAAGTTGTTCGGCAGACGCTCGCTGTACTGCGCAAACTGGAACTTCAGCGGAATAATCGTGCATACAGAATAATCCCCGCACTTCGTCCAGCGACCGACACCTACGGCATTATCGAACCGCCCTAACCACCAATCGTCGTACCTGACGCGGTACAAGCCGTTGGCTACGAGCCAGTTGTGTGACCAGAACAGAAGTTCCTGATTGTCATAGACATAGAACACAATGTCCGGATGCGCGTGCGAAAGAGCAAGCAACGAATCCAAGCGCTGATGCTGCAGCAGAGGTTCGACTTCGGCAAGCAGGGTCACCACCTCCGCTTGTTGCTCGTGGAGCGTGCGCTGAACATGCCTTCCGTCGCGCGACAGACCGTCACATGCACTAAAAAGTACACTCAACACGCCAATCAGCACACAAAAACGTACTATTTTGAGCAGTTTTTTCATTTCCGCTTGCAAAGTTACAAAAAAAATCGTAACTTTGCAAGCAAAACCGAATATTTTTTCAAATAAAATTAAAAATTTAGAATAACAAATTAAATGGGTGCAATTTTTACTGCATTACTATTGGGATTATTGACCATCTTAGACCCCTGCACGCTGTTCACCAGCATCACTGCCATCAGTTATATCGACCGCGAACTGGCAAACAAACGGAAGGTGATCATGAACGGCTTGATGTTCGTGCTCGGCAAGCTCGTCACCTACGTGCTGCTGTCCGTGCCGTTCATTATGGGTGCACAGACCGAAGGTATACAGCACATCCTCGAGCATTACGGCGAACCGATCCTCGGCGTTTTCATGATTGTCTGCGGCATTGTGCTCTTTTTCAGCGGGCACCATCACCACAACCACGACCACGGCATGAGCCGCTGGCTGCAGAGCGTCGGCAGCGAGAGCAGTTGGCTATGGTCGTTTATGTTGGGCATCTTCTTCGCCATCGCCTTCTGCCCGCATCGCTTGGTGTATTTCATTACGATGATTGACATCACGATCTCCCTGCCTGCGTCATGGAACTGGGTGCTGCCTGTCGTCTTCGGTTTGGGTACAGGTCTGCCGATTATGCTCATCGCCTGGCTCGTCAGCTACAGCGCCGTGAGCATCGCTAACCTCACCAACCGCCTGCACACCTTCGAGAAGTGGTTCCGGATGATCTGCGCAGTCCTCTTCCTCGCCCTCGGCGTATATATGTGCATTCACACCCTACATCATCACGACCACGACCATCATCATGAGCACGGGGTTTCAGTTCAAGCAGTTCTTCGTTAAGCACGACCGTTGCGCGATGAAGGTAGGCACCGATGGTGTCTTGCTTGGTTGTTGGTGTCCGACGCATTCGGCAACTCGCATCCTCGACATCGGCACCGGCTCCGGTCTGATTGCCCTCATGCTTGCGCAGCGTTGTCCCGACGCGCAGATCACTGCCATCGACATCGACCCCGATGCCGTTGCCCAAGCCCGTGAGAACTTCGCTGCCTCCCCTTGGTCTGACCGCCTGCACGTCTCGCATTGCGCCCTGCAAGATTTGTCTGATCAATCTTTTGTCTTTGAGCGAAGCGGTCTTTTATCTTTTGTCTATGATTTGATTGTATCCAACCCTCCCTACTTCACTGCCAGCCTCAAGAACCCCGACGCCGCCCGCTGCACAGCCCGCCATAACGACACACTGCCGTTCAGCGTCCTCATAGCCGAGTCCGCCAAGCGCCTCGCACCCGACGGCACATTGGCACTCATCGTTCCCGCCGAAGCGGAAGACGAGCTTCAAGCCCTCGCCGCGCAGCACAGCTTGCATTGCACCCACCGCTGCTACGTTCACCCCAAACCCGGTCGTCCCGCCAAGCGTGTACTCCTCGCCTGGCAGCGCCTTGCGGCATCCGCCATACAGGGCGGATTAACCACCACCCACCTCACCCTCGAGGACGATCACGGCGCCCGCAGCCTCGACTACCAACAACTGACTAAAGACTTTTACTTATGATATTGTACCCTAACTGCAAAATCAACATCGGTCTGCGCGTCATCAGCAAGCGCGCCGACGGTTACCACAACCTCGAGACGATCTTCTACCCCGTTCACGAGTTGTACGATGTACTGATGATCACCGCCTCCGAGCATTTCTCGTTTGTGCAAGACGGCCTCGTTGTCGATTGCCCGGCCGAGGACAACCTCATCCTCAAGTGCTACCGCCACATGCAGGCGCGTTATCCGCAGATTGGCAATGTCTCTATCCGCTTCACCAAACGCATCCCCTTCGGTGCAGGTCTGGGCGGCGGATCGAGCGACGCTGCCCACACGGCTATTGCCCTCAACGAGCTCTTCGAACTCGGACTCACCCGCGAACAACTCGCCGCCGAGGTAACACCGCTGGGTGCCGACTGCGCGTTCTTTATCTATAACACCCCCTGCCTCGCCGAGGGCATAGGCGAGGTGCTGACTCCTATACCGTTCACGCTCAGCGGTTTCCGGCTCGTCATGCTCAAACCCGACATCCACGTCAGCACCCGCGAAGCGTATCAAGGCGTGTTGTCCACAAGGCTGAGCGCGCAGTCGGGCGCACCCGACTCATTGGCTGATCTAGTGCGTAGAGAGTTCACTCCCATCGACCTCAGCCGCCACGCAGATATCGTCTATAACGACTTTGAGCGCACGGTCTTCCCTGCCCACCCCGAACTCGCAACCATCAAGCAGCGGCTCATCGATGCCGGTGCCTATTACGCCGCAATGTCCGGCAGCGGCTCAACCATCTACGCCCTGTTTGAGGACGATCCCGAGAAGTCCGAGAAATCCGTCAACCCAACCGACACCACCCTTGCCGACTACGGCCTGACTGACTTGGAACCCCTGCTCATCTTCAACGACATTTTGGCATAACCTACTATTTGCCCGACTTCGCGACAAATAGCATTTTTCTGCTTCATTTTTGCGAAAAAGTTCAGAAAGATTTGCAAATGTCAGAATATTTTTGTAACTTTGCGGCGGAATAAGAATTTGGTGCATAGTTCTATGCCAAGTAATGATAACATATTATCCCAAATCCGAGCACTCGGCAAGAAAGTGATTCCAGACGGAAGTCATCTTCTTCTTTATGGCTCACGTGCCCGCGGAGACTATCATCCAGAATCCGATTGGGATTTGTTGGTGTTGCTTAACCGCCCTCGAAAAGAAGATGCAGATTTTGAAGCAATCTCTTATCCGTTGATGGAACTTGGTTTCAGCCTTGGTCAATATTTCAGTGTGCACACCTATTCGCAGCAAGAGTGGCAGAACATGAGTTATTTGCCTTACTATAAGAATGTCGAACATGATAAAATCCAGTTAGTATGAGTTTGACTGATGAAGAGAGACGTATTGTCGTAGAGCAAGAGAAGTTGAAGGCTTTAAACACTTTCGCCGAAGTTGACATTCTCCGTCAAGCCGGATTGTGGAACAATATCAACAACCGCTTATATTATTCGGCATTTCACGCCGTTTGTGCATTGCTTATCAGTAACCATCGCAAAGTCGGTTCGCATCAAGGCGCGGTAGTAATGCTTAACCAATACTATGTTTTAACCGGTCTTCTTTCGAAAGACGAAGGTCGCTTCTATTCGCAACTTCAGACACAACGCGAGTTAAGTGACTATAATTGCACCTACTATGCCACGGAAGAAGATACTGTGCCACGAATTGCTAAAACGAAACAATTTATTGATAAGGTATTAAGCCTTGTAAATCAACAATAACATACATCCCCGCTTGCGGGTAACAAGCAAGCCGTCAGGTCTCAGACGATAAATCGGACACGCGCATAGCGTTGCGCACTTATTGAAAATATCGAAGCGTTTGCTTTATTTGAGGATTCATTCAATCTACCACATTGAAAAACTCTTTTCCGAGAATAATGCAAGACGCTCACGTTACGACGTGAGTTGTCTGCATATTGGAAAGAGTGGGTGTGGTAGCCCGAATGAACCAATAGCAGTTGGCTCACGTTTTTGTATGCGTAATAATGAATCTAAAATCTCTCTATATGAAAAAAAAATATTTAATGGCATTTGTATTAGTCATTAGTGTAATGGCGAATGCGCAATCTTGGACTAGTCCGTCTTCTTATGAAAGGAAGAGTGAATATTATGACGATGAATTATGGTGCTATTATGATAAAAATGGAGTGTGTGTTAAGCAAACAGCCGTTACAATACAGGATTATGGAAATTATTTTAGACTCACCATATTTATTGCTAACTATTCTAGTCAAGCAATTCTTGTTGATCCTTTAAATGTAGTGGCAACAACAACGACAAGAAATGGAGAATCCAAATCTTTGAGGACGCTTTCTGCAAGTGAATACATGAATCATGTAAATAACATACAGGGACTTGTGGCAGGTATAAATGCGTTCTCTCAAAGTATGGCAGCAAGTAATGCTGGATATTCGACTTCTACGAGCACAACGTATTCTACATATAGTGGTTATGCGAGTGCGCATGCTTATGGCTCTGCTTATGGTTCTGGAGGTTATGCTTACGGTTCTGCAAATGGTTATGGTTCATATTATGGTTCCGGAACTTCTACAACAACGACAAGAACATATGATGCAACAGCAGCACAAATAGCCCAATATAATGCTCAGCAAAACATAACAGCTTTGAATAATGCTTTTTACAACGAGAGAGTTAGCAAAAGAGCATTGTTGTTAACTAAAACCACATTGTATCCGGGGCAATATATAATGGGGTACGTTTATGTAAAAAGACGTTCAAGTTATAAACAATTAGAAAATGATGTTATTATAAATGGAGCAAAATATCATTTCTCTTGGACTTGGAGATAAAGATTATATGAAATAATTAACGCGTCCTGTGCTCGGTATCTTTGATGCCGAGAAAGATTCTTCCGTTGCTCCGACTATTAGTCGGTTACGATATCGTTCATTGCGTGGGATGGTATCCAACAAAGTGCCCTGTACTTATGCACGGCCATAGCTGTGCGAACACCGACGGTCAGCCGACGGTCAACCGATAGTCAACGCTAATGTCACTTTATTGTCAGGCTACTTTCACCCCGGGAAATGACCAAAATTTGTTCAACAAATACTATATTATATATTATATATAATATACATCCAACTCGTCCATTTGTATATTTAACAAAACGGCATTCAGGGAACAATTTTGCACAAAAATTTGCAAATACGAGAAATTTTCCGTATCTTTGCATCGCAAAACAACACTACAACATGAAATACAACGTAGCAACCATCGATTGTACAGGCCTCGAAGAGTGGCAGACAGATGTGCTGACACAGGCATTAGCCGACATGGGCTTTGACTCGTTTGAGCAAGACGAACAAACCATGCGTGCATATATTCCAGCAGATCAACTATCAGCAGCCGGCAGATTAGCGGAAGCAATAGCCGAAAACGCCGCGACGCTTCTCTCGTTCGAATCCTGCCCCGACGAGAACTGGAACGCTGTGTGGGAGTCAGAACACGAGGTCGAAGATCTACCTCTCGGCGTACGGATCGTGCCGCATTGCGCGTTCGGCGCCGGCCACCACGAGACAACGGCGATGATGATTGATGCATTAGTCGAGAGACAAAAGACAAAAGTCGAAAGTGTACTTGACATGGGCACCGGCACGGGAGTGCTGGCAATCATGGCAGCAAAACTCGGAGCGGAAAATGTCGTAGCAGTAGATATAGACGAGAACAGCGTTCGCAACGCCCAAGAGAACGCCGCGGCCAACGGCGTAACAATCGACGTGCGTCTTGGCTCAAGCGTGCCGGAGGGATCATACAGCCTGATTATGGCAAACATTCACCGAAACATCCTACTCGCGCAGATGGCTGACTACGCGCGTACCTTAAATATAGGCGGCGAGCTATGGCTGTCAGGCTTCTACGAGGCTGACTGCCCTACCCTCATCGACGCAGCCGCAGCGCACGGACTACATCATACAGCCACACGGCAAAACGGCGAGTGGCGGATGATTTGCATGCGCAAATGTTAAGATGGTCACTACGTGACGTTAAAAAGTTAAAATGGTTTTCTCTGACGAGAAAACGTTAAATGATTAAGCCCCCGCCGGACTGACAAATTGGCAGTCTGACGGGGTTTGGTATGTAATTTGGAGTGTTCATAGTGAAAACATTGGCAAATTTTAAAAACAACCATACTATGAACAACTATCAGAACAACAACCAAAACGAGAACTTGAAGAAGTACGCCATCGACCTGTGCGAGCGGGCTTCACAAGGCAAACTCGACCCCGTCATCGGACGTGATGACGAGATACGGCGGGTACTGCAGATACTTAGCCGCCGGACAAAGAACAACCCTATCCTCATCGGCGAACCCGGTGTGGGTAAGACCGCTATCGCCGAGGGACTGGCACACCGTATAGTCCGCGGCGATGTGCCCGAGAACCTCAAACGCAAGAAGATCTACTCCCTCGACATGGGCGCACTCATCGCCGGCGCGAAGTACCAAGGCGAGTTTGAGGAACGACTGAAAGGCGTGATCAACGAAGTCACCCAGGCTGCCGGCGAGATCATCCTATTCATCGACGAGATACACACGCTCGTAGGTGCAGGCAAAACCTCCGGAGCGATGGATGCCGCAAACATCCTCAAGCCAGCCCTTGCCCGTGGTGACCTGCGCGCTATAGGCGCCACGACGCTCAATGAGTACCAAAAGTACTTCGAAACCGACAAAGCCCTCGAGCGCCGGTTCCAGATTGTGATGATTGACGAGCCGGACGAGTCAGCCACCATCAGTATCCTACGTGGACTGAAGGAACGCTACGAGACGCACCACAAGGTTCGTATCAAGGACGACGCCCTGATTGCCGCCGTGACGCTCTCCGCACGCTACATCACCGACCGTTTCCTGCCCGACAAAGCCATTGACCTCGTCGATGAAGCCGCAGCCAAACTCCGCCTCGAGGTTGACAGCAAACCCGAGGAACTGGATGCCCTCGACCGCCAGATCAAGCAACTGGAGATAGAGCGCGAAGCCATCAAGCGCGAGAACGACGAAGCCAAGCTTGGCGAGATCAAATCCCAACTTGCCGAACTCAAGAAGAAGTCCGACGAACTCAATGCCCGCTGGAACAAGGAGAAAGGTTACATTGCCACTATCCAGAACGAGAAAGCTGCCATCGAGCAGATGAAACACGAAGCCGACGTTGCCGAACGCGAAGGCAACTACGGCAAGGTTGCGGAGATACGCTACGGCAAGATCCAACAAGCCGAGGCGAACATCCGCGCCGCACAAGAAGCCCTGCACGCCATGGACAACGGCGACAGCCTGATCAAAGAGGAGGTGGATGAGGACGATATAGCCGAGGTTGTAGCCCGTTGGACAGGTATACCCGTGACGAAGATGATGCAGTCGGAGCGCGACAAACTCTTGCACCTCGAGGAAGAGTTGCACAAACGTGTCGTCGGTCAGGACGAAGCCATCGAAGCCGTCAGCGACGCTATACGCCGCAGCCGTGCAGGTCTGCAAGACCCCAAACGACCGATAGGCTCGTTTATCTTCCTCGGCACAACGGGCGTCGGCAAAACCGAACTCGCCAAAGCCTTGGCAGACTACCTCTTCGACGACGAAAACATGATGACCCGAATCGACATGTCGGAGTACCAGGAGAAGTTCTCGGCAACCCGACTCATCGGTGCGCCTCCGGGATACGTTGGTTACGACGAGGGCGGTCAACTGACCGAAGCCATCCGCCGCAAACCGTACTCGGTTGTCCTCTTCGACGAGATTGAGAAAGCCCACCCGGACGTATTCAATGTCCTCCTTCAGGTGCTCGACGACGGCCGTCTGACGGACAACAAAGGGCGCGTGGTGAACTTCAAGAACACGCTGATCATCCTCACCTCGAACCTCGGCTCGCAACTCATCCGCGAGAATGCCGAGAAAGGTATTGACACCGAGACGACCCGCAATCAGGTGCTTGAACTGCTGCGGCAGACCATCCGACCGGAGTTCCTCAACCGAATAGACGAGACGATCATGTTCCAGCCGCTCAACGAAAAGCAGATTCGCGACATCGTAGGTCTGCAGATCAGCGGCGTGCATAAGATGCTTATGGAGAGTGGCATTGACCTGCGCGTAACGGACGATGCTATCGACTACATCGCTCGCGAGGGTTACGATCCGCAGTTCGGTGCACGACCTGTCAAGCGCGCACTGCAACGGCTCGTACTCAACGAACTGAGCAAGTCAATCATCGCCGGCAAGGTCGATCGAAACCGTCCGGTCATCGTCGAACTACGCGACGGAGAACTAAAGTTCAGAAACTAAGACAAACGGAAGTCCCGCAACTAAAACAACGCGGCGACATCCATTCCAAAGGCGAGGCGCAAAGCTTCGCCTTTTTGTATGGCTTGCGGTGTATCGAGCACGAACCCTTGGTTCTTGGGGTACATCAGCAGCACTCTATCGGCTGTGCGTAGCGCCAGATCCAATTCGTGGGTAGAGATGAGAATAGTCTTATTCTGGATATGCGCTATGTCGTGCAAGAGTTTCAGCGTCTTGATGCGCGAAGGCAGATCAAGATGTGCAGTCGGCTCATCCAACAAAATAACCGGCGTCTGTTGGGCAAGGGCTTTGGCTATCAAGATGCGCTGTTTCTCGCCATCGGAGTGATCGTTGTAATAGCTATCAGCAAGATCGGCAACCCCGACCTGCTCCATTGCCTCATCAACAATGCGGTGATCGGCAGCGGTGAGCGTGCCAAGAAACGAGGTATAAGGGTACCGTCCCATAGCCACAACATCACACACCGTTGCGCTCTCCACGCTCAGACGTTCGGTCAGCACCAGAGCTACGGTCTTCTCATTAAGAACAGGGCTATACGTACCAGCCAGAGGCGTTTGAAGACCTGCAAGCGTACGCAGCAGTGTGGATTTGCCACAACCGTTCGCACCAAGCAAGGCGACGAGTTCGCCGTCACGCAACTCAAACGACAAATCGTGCTGAATCACACGAGTGCCGTAGCCTATGGAGAGATTTTCACATTTAATCATTTACTCATTTTTTCATTTACTCGTAATAGTAAATGCGCTGCACACGCCTTGACACCGAGGTCAGCACCTCGTACGGAATCGTGCCTAACCGATCCGACAACTCTTGCAGCGGCAGTCGTTCGCCGAACACCTCCACACTGTCGCCTACATGCGCATCCGCACCGGTCACATCTACCATCGCCTGATCCATGCAGACATTGCCCACCACCGGACAACGTTTGCCGCGAACAATTACCTCACCACCGTAGTTCGAGAAACGCCGGTCAAAACCATCCGCATAACCGATAGGTATAACGGCTATCTGTCGATCCTCATTAAGCGTCGTGTGTCTTCCATAACCGATCGTCTCGCCTGCTTTGACGGTCTTGACGGAAAGGATGGTCGTGAGCAGCGAGCAGACATTGCGCAGTTTGGCACCATTGAACGATATACCGTACAGGCCGATGCCCAGACGGCACATATCGAACTGGTACGGAGTAAACCGCTCTATACCTGCCGAGTTGCATATATGTCGGATGATCAGGTAATCCAGTTGGCTTTGCAATGTATCGGCGCACTGCTTGAAGTAGTGAATCTGCTCCATCGTGAACGCATCAAACTGCTCCTCATCGCTGCCGGCGAGGTGCGAGAAGACCGAACGCACACGCACGACCTTTGTGCTCTTCAGCCGCTCAATCAGTCGCGGCAACTCCTCCAGATAGAAACCCAAACGGTGCATACCGGAGTCAATCTTGATGTGTATGGGGTAGTCTTCGAGTCCTTTCTCTGCCGCAGCAGTGATAACCTGCTCCAGCGAAGCAAACGAATAGACGTTCGGTTCGAGGTTGTTTTCGAGGATAAGGTTCATAGCAGCTACCTCAGGATCCATGATGATGATCGGCAACGTGATACCTGCGCGCCGTAACTCCACGCCCTCGTCCGCCACAGCTACTGCCAAATAGTCCGCCACCTGGGCGGCTTGCAGTGCTTTGCTGACCTCCAGACTGCCTGCGCCATAAGCGAAGGCTTTGACCATACAGGTCAGTTTGGTCGTGGGCTTGAGTAGCGAACGGAAATACCGCACGTTATCCACCAGGGCTGTGAGATTGACGCGCATCACGGTCTCGTGCGTCTGCTGCAAGATTCGACGGGAGATAACATCCTCGTCATAACCCAGCGCCCGCATCACAGCCGCACAGGTGCGCACGTTCTGGTGCGTGGGGTCTTCAATCACTCGGTCGCAGTGCGCAAAGAGTTTCATCTTCTCCTGACGCTTGGCTTCGAGGTTCGCGAAGTTCTCGCCGTGCTCCTCGCCGATGTAGGTGATAACACCCAACGTAGGACGAATGATCGGTTCTAATCGCTCCATCTCTCCGGGCATAGATATACCCGCCTCAAAGATAGCCAATTCGGTGTCGGCATTCATCTGCCAAACAGACAGCGGAACGCCTATCTGCGAGTTATAAGACTTCGGCGAACGAACAATGCGGTAGTCATCCTTCAGCAGCTCGTAGAGCCACTCCTTGACCACAGTCTTGCCGTTCGAGCCCGTGATGCCTATAACGGGGATATTGTACAACGACCGCTTGTAAGCTGCGAGCTGTTGCAAGGCAACCAAAGAATCTTCGACAACAAGGATGACTGCGTCTTGGCTCTCAGCTTTTAACTCTTGGCTCTTGGCTGAAGCAACAAACAACCGCACACCACGGGCATAAAGTTCGGGGATATACCGTGCACCGTCGTTCTTTGGCGTGCGCAAGGCGAAGAACAGAGTTGTGGCAGCATTAGGTGCTTGCGACGAGCCTAACTGCCGACTGTCGGTAAGCAGGTATTCCACCTCTTGGTCAACGGGAGTACCGATAACTTTAAGAGGCTGGATAGCAGTGATAATTTCTTGTATTTTCATTGTTTCTTTATTAGCGCGATTTGTCGAACGCGATAGCTTCGTCGCGAGAGATATCGGCAGGGTCGATGCTCGATGGGATGTACATCATCTCAGCAGCGGCTTTCTCTTGCGGGAAAGTGAAGTACGTACATGTGCACTCACACAGCACCTCGCCCGGGGTGAACAATCCGTCGGCATCCTTCGTTCCCGGCGCACGCAACTCACCATGCACATAGGCTACATTGCGACGCATCTCTTGCAGCGTAGCGCGCAACTCAATGTACGGATAGAGTGTGCTGACGGGTTTGTGGTAGCGGGTTTCCATCTTAGCTGTCACACCGGCAGTCTGGAGTTTGTGGAAGACTACCCAGCCGCACACCTCGTCCAGCAGCACAGCCTGTATACCGCCATGCAGCGTATTCAGCCATGACTGATGATTCGGTGTCGGATGCCAAAAGCTGACAATAGCGTCTCCATCCTCATAGAATCGCATTCGAGTGCCGATAGGATTATTCGGACTGCAACCGAAGCAATTATAGCCCGGCATCTCGATCCAAGGGTTCTTTAGCAGATTCATCTTTATTATTGATGCAACAGGGTTTTGACAAACTGCTCGGCGTTGAAGGGCTGCAGATCAGTCATCTGTTCGCCGAGACCGATGTAACGCACAGGGATCTTGAACTGGTCGGATATACCCAGCACCACTCCACCCTTGGCGGTACCGTCAAGTTTAGTGATGGCAAGCGAACTGACCTGCGTGGCAGCGGTGAACTGACGAGCCTGCTCGAACGCATTCTGACCGGTTGAACCGTCCAGAACGAGCATCACGTCGTGCGGTGCACCCGGAACAACCTTCTGCATCACGTTCTTGATCTTCGTGAGCTCATGCATCAAGTTGATCTTGTTATGCAGTCGTCCGGCTGTATCGATGAGCACAACATCCGCACCGTTCGCCTTGGCAGACTGCAAGGTATCGAACGCCACAGACGCCGGGTCAGAGCCTTGCTGCTGTTTGATGACCGGCACACCGACGCGCTCACCCCATATACAGAGTTGCTCCACAGCCGCAGCACGGAACGTATCGGCAGCACCGAGATACACCTTCTTGCCGGCTTGCTTGTACATGTGCGCAAGTTTGCCGATGGTGGTCGTCTTACCTACGCCGTTGACGCCTACGACCATAATCACGTACGGGTCGCCACCTTCACCCCGCTGCACGTTGTTTGCAGGGACCCCGTCCGCCACCTTTGCCTCCTCTGCTGAGTGATCATTCTCTGCCAGCAGGGCGCAGGTCTCTTCGACGAGCATCTTTTGCAGCTCACTTGTGCCGACATACTTGTCACGTTTCACGCGATCCTGTATGCGATCGATGATGCGTAGCGTCGTTTCGACACCCACATCAGATGTGATGAGTGCTTCCTCCAGGTCGTCAAGCACATCATCGTCGATGGTCGAACGACCGGCTATGACGTGACTGATCTTGCTCAGCACGGACGTGTTGGATTTCTCCAAGCCTTTGTCTAATGTTTCTTGTTTGGTTTTGTTACCGAATAATCCGAAAAAAGCCATATTCTATTTACAATTTATTCATTTATCATTTAGTACACTACAATCTTAACGGTTTGCACCTCACTCTCGGCTTCGATACGCAGCAGATAGATTCCTTGTACGCCCGGCATCGAGACGAGTTTGGCAGCCTCCTGTTGCGTATATTCGGCCACACGTTTGCCTGTAGCACTCATCAGTATGAGGTGCAGGTTCTCGTTTGCCGACTGACGTACGGTGACGGCATCATTGACTGCCACACGGCTAGGTAGCACGGTAATGTGGTTCGTCGTCTGCGGCTTGGGGTTATCCGCCGAACGAGGCAGGTCACCGCCAAAGACGCGTTCACAGGTATAGATGTCGCCATCAGCCGTCTGGAGTCGGCAGTAGTACGAATTGCCGGTCATATCCTTTTCCGGCATATAAAGCACCTGAGCTGTCTGACCGTCAAGCAACTTATCGTTCTCGTACCACTGATAGCCGGTGAACAATCCGTCAGCGTTATCCACGAGCAGAACATCCGTCCACTTCGAGAATACAACTCCGTCGATTGCAAACTCTACAGCCTGTGTAGCAGATGTTTCGCAATCGAGCGTATCACGTGCCTCGATGGTAGCAGTATATTTACCTGCAGTGAGTTGCGACGACAGGCTATACGACAACGTATCGTGTGTAGCATTGATGTCCATATCAGCAGCGCTGATGACTGTCTCGCCCTTGCTGTTCGTGAGCGTGAGCGTAGCCTCATCAATGTCGCCTTGCGTGATAACCAGCGACAGTTGAAGTTCCGTCTCATTGTTACACAGGCGGTCTATTGCCGTCAGACTGATGAGCGGCTTCGGCTTGGTGTATGTATTGATGTCTATAACCGAACTAATCTCCTCGCAACTCGTAGCCGGATAGCGGACAACAACGAAGTGTTGTTCGTTGGTTGCCGGAAGCGCGATATAGAACTCATCCGTGCCGTTGTACGCGCCTTCGTGCGTAGCTACCGTGCGTACCACTCCACCGGCTATACTATCCAATACGTAGCATGCGCCCGGTTGGTTCTCCGAACTGATAGTAACAGTGAAGTCATACTGCTTGCTGCCACAAGTGAAGACTGTATCGACTTTCACATCAGCGTTCAATGCAGGTTTGGCAGGCTCGACATAAGTAATCTTAATATGCTCGGTTACACAATCTGTTGCATTAGAGGCATCAGCGAAGTACAATTCGATGAAGTCATCGCTTGTGTTGTCGATCGTGCGGTTGATGGCAGTGAAGTGCACACTCATCGGCGAGCCGGTGACAGGTACAACCTTCGTCTGATCATGGCATATGAGGGTCAGATCTTTGCCAAGGTGGTTAGCCGTAGTAACGCTCACTGCCACATCATAGACATCGCTGCCGCAGATGAAGTTAGAGGCAACAGCCTCGCCGCCTATGATCTGCGGACCAAACGGTGCCTGAGGCAAATCGAGTGTGCGCGAGCAACTCTTATCACCATCGAACCAGACGGTTAACTGCCGCTCTTCCATGTCTGCCGGTTGATCAGCAACGGTCACGGTCAGCGACTGAGTTATCTTATCGTCGAGCTTGAGGTCATCGGACAAGGTATAGGCTTGCTCCACACCGTCAACAGCAACATGCAAGTTGCCTTGCTGCTTGAGATAGGTCAGATCGAACATGAGCGTGGTCGTCGTGCTATTGCAAGCCGGTGTGCTGTATGCTGCGGTGCTGATCGCCATTGTCGGAATAACGGGCTGATAAACCTCTTCCGAATAGGACTTGTTATTAGACAGTTCGGAGAAGTAAACTTTCAGTTGCTTTCCTTCGGCAGGGATTGAAACATCTACGCCGCGGATTGCAAACGGAATATTCTCTCCGGCCACACAATCCGCTTCGGGGATTGTATACTTGTGGTCGGCATCAAACTCGACAACAAGGTCGCCGACTGCTGCACCGACGAACGAGACTGTACCTGTCAGGTCGTAAAGCAATGCGTCGCATGAGCTGGTATTGATGAGGTCGAGCAATTCGAACTTAGCAGACGAGTTCGACGGGGCAGTGTACGTGTCTGTATGTGTACCGCCTGTCTTGCAATCCGAGCCCTCGAAGTATGCATTGACAACTCGCTCACCCGTGACAGCCACATCGTTGAACGTCAGGTGGAACTCATACGAGTCATTACCGGTGACTTCGGGCGAATAGGCGTGTTGCGCTTGGTCGTTCTTGTCGAAGTACTCCAGCACAATGCGTTCACCGATGGCGAGTTCGTACGTCACCGTTATGGTCACATCGTACGGTTTATCCACGCCGGGAACGACTTGCGGTATGTTCGCGTTGTCAATATCCGTACTTGTTATCAGCGGTGTTTGCGGGAAGTCGAACGCAGCACTCTGCCCGTCACACGCATTGTCGCCTGCAAACTGGAAGTGCAGTACGTGACCTGTCGAACCGTCGGCAACGAGGTCAGCACCGCTGAGCGTATCCGTAAGGGTCTTGGCCGTTGACTGACCGATGCTGTCCTCGGGGATAGTGAAGATCTGCTCGGATTTATGGTCATCCACCCAAACCGTCACATTGCCGTGCTGGTAGGTGTACGATAGTTTGAAGTCCAGCGTGAACGTTGTCACATCGCAATCCGGCTGGTTGGCTTTGACGTTAACAACCGAAGCTTCGGGTTTGGCTGTCTCTGTGTACTCAATACGCGTCGGCGTCGTGCAATAAGCGGCATCCGCAAAACTGAGTTCTACGTAGTCATCCGTTGCATCACCGAATGTGCGGGTGACATTCGTGAAACTGTAGGTGTATGTCGTGCCGTCTGTTGTGCTTACCTCAACCGGCGTGCTGCTTCCACGCGGGAAGACGAGTGTGGCAGGTTTGTTCTGACTATTCTCCACAGTGAACGTGACTTCAAGTGTGTATGTATCTTTGTCACATGCCACATCCTTCATTTTAGCCTTGGTCGTCAGCACCTTCGGCGAGAACGGAGCGGCGGACAAAGTAATCGTCTCATCACAACTGCGTTCGCCGTCAAACCATACGCGCAGCGTGCGTACAGACTGATCAGCCGCCAAGCCTGCGATTGCCAAAGTTACCGTCTGTTCGGCATCACTGAAGGTCGGCGTTGCACCGGCTTGAATGCTATATGTTTGTTCTGTGGTACCAAGAGAAGCATGCAATGTTCCTTGCTGTCGTATGTATGTCACATCGAATGTCAGCGTGGTAGTCGTCACATTGCAATCCGGCTCGTCGTATGCCGGGTTGGCTATAACGAGCGTCGGCGTGGCGGGTTCGAATATTGTCTTCGAGAGAGATTTGCATCCGGGTTGGTTGTCGAAATAGGCATAGAGCGTCTTTCCCTCCTCCGGAATAGCTACATTCAAATTATCAAAATGGAAGTCAAGCGGCGTGTTCTCCTGACAGTCAGCCTCCAGAATAGTAAACGTATGATCGGCATCAAACATAACTATCAGATCACCGTCTTTCGCACCTTCGTAAGTTACCGAACCGCTGAGGTTATACTGCAGTTGTCCGCACGTACTGATATTTTCTACCACCACATCATAATCCGGATTGATCGACGAGTTAGACGGCGAGTGGTAAGTCTTCGTATGCTTGCCTTCCGTCTTGCAATCCGAGCCGGTGAAGTACGCATGTACGGTACGCATTCCCATGGCTATATCGTCAAATGTCAGAGTATTGAAGGTATATGAGTCGTCACCGGATACTGGTGTCGAGGTGACAGTCTCCCATGTACTGTTCGCTTTCTGGTATTCCAGCGTGATAGTTTCGCCAGCAGCTTTCTCATACGACACTTTCACACTCGGCGTGTAGGAAGTAGTCACACAGTTGACAATCTTCGGAACATTCGTAATCTCAATGTCGGTAATCAACGGTGTACGCGGAGCAGTAAATGTTCCCGTTTGCGAGCCGTCGCACGCATGGTCGCCTGCGAATTGGAAGTGCAGCACGTGACCGGTCGAACCGTCTGCGACAAGTTCGTCACCACTGAGCGTTCCGGTCAAAGTATTCGAACTTGTCTGATCAACCTTTATGTCGAACTCCGTCTCCGCCTTGTGGTCATCAACCCATACGGTCACCTTACCTGGCTGGAAGGTGTAACTGATTTTGAAGTCCAGTTCGTACGTTGTCACATCGCAATCAGGCTGTTTCGGCGTTACTGATTCAACCTTGGCAGTCGGTTTGACAGGTTCATCAAAGTCATCCGAAGTAGCTGTACACGAAGTATGACCGACAAACGTAGCAGTCAAATGATTACCCGTTCCGGTCAAGTCGTTGCCGGACACATCCAATGAATATGTAGTACCGGCTGTAGAGGCTACAAGCGGTTCAGTCTCATTACCGAAGCCGTCAGAGATAATGATCTTGGCATCGGTAGCAAAGTTCGTTTGGATTGTTCCGGTTACGGTATAGTTGACAACATCGCAGTCCTTCGGTTGCTCGCTTGCCGTAAATCCGGTAATGGCAATCGTGGTCGGTTCAGCGTATGTGTAATCGCTGATCGGACATGTAGTCTTCAGGCCGTCGAAGTACAATGTCAACTCATGGGCATTATTCCCTTGCTCCGTCAAACCGGAAAGGGTGATAACCGCTGTACCTGTGCCGTCAACCAAAGTTGCATAGGCAGATTTGAGAGTGCTATTATCCGAACACTCCGCATAAATCTTCTTACCACTGACGCCGCGGGTGTAGGGAACAGTCACCTTCAGATCATATGGCTCATCGCAATGCACCATATTCGGTCGGTCAAATGTAACCGTACCGGCTTGCGGACGCCAAATGGTCTTGAATAGTTCAGAAATAGTACCGCACACTTCTGCCCTGCCCTCTGCACTAACCTTCAATGTCTGTGCCGAACTATCCGCAGGTACAGAAATATTAAGCACAGAGATGTCGAAATGCTGTAGTGCTGTGCTGTTGAGCGTAACCAGATCTTTATACTCATCACTGCCCAAATCATATACCGTGCCCGAACCGAGTTGTACCTTAGGATACTGGTCAATATAGGTGTAGTCAATCGTGCCCTGCAATGTATAATTTTCAGCATCACAATCAACGGAGCCCTGATCAGCCGCTATGGTTATTCCAAGGGATGTTGTAGGCAACTCGACATAAGTTCCTTCTGCCGGGGTCTTGCAATGGGTGGCAGAAGCAAATGATATTTGTATTGTCTGGTTGTTCGGTGTAGTTGTCTCACGCTCTATAGCCGGCGTTGTGAACGTATTCGGACCGTCGTGGGTAGCGAACTTGTAGTCCTCACCCTTGACATGAATAGTAGCCTCAGCACCTTGGCTATTCTCTACCATGAAATCAATCTGGAGCTTGTAGGTATTCACGCCACACTTCACTTCCTTCATCTCTGCGGTTATGTCAGATACTTTCGGCGAGAACGGAGCTGTGCCAACATCAAATGACTTGTTGTGGCAACTCTTGTCACCGTCAAAGTTGACATACAACGTATGCCCCTTACCGTCAGCAGGGATTCCGGAAACAGTTATACCCGTCTTGGTCTGCTCAACTTTGGGAGTCGTATTACTGTACGTTACTTCATGCTTGTCAATATCCTCATCCACCCAGACAGTCAGTGTGCCCGACTGCATGGTATAGTTGAGATCAAATGTCAGCGTCGTAGTTGTCGGACTATTGGCGCAATCCGGATCACCGTATTTTGCATTATCAATGCTTATCACAGGCTTGACAGGGGTGTCAAATGTGGTAGCCACCTGACTGCAAAGTTCGTCGTTGTGATCGGTAAAATATGCCTTAATGGGCAAACCGTTACCCGTAGTATTGAAGCTGGTGGGGATTGTAAACGCTTTCTGTCCTACTACCGATGTGACGGTGGTCTTATGGTCATCATCGTACCAGATGGTGACACTCTCACCGGCGATATTGGACTTAATCGAGCCGGTCACAGTATATTCATCACTCTCACACTCTTTACCGACAGCCGTCACCGTGAAGGCGGAAAGCACTTTCCTTGTCGGTTCTTGATACGTGTAAGACTTAATCGGACACGACACTTTTCTACCCTCAAAGTACAAAGTAATTGCATGATTAGCATTGCCCGTCTCCGTCAGACCGGAAAGGGTGATGACCGCTGTACCTGCGTCGTCAGCCAGAGTTGCATAGGCGGATTTGAGAGTGCTATTATCCGAACACTCCGCATAAATCTTCTTACCACTGACGCAGCGGGTGTAAGGAACAGTCACCTTCAGATCATACGACTCATCGCAATGCACCATATTCGGTCGGTCAAATGTTACCGTACCGGCTTGCGGACGCCAAATGGTCTTGAACGACTCAGATATAGTACCGCACGCTTCCGTCCTGCCCTCTGCACTGACTTTCAGCGTCTGCGCCGAACTATCCGCAGGCACGGAAATTTCGAGTTTGGAAATATCAAAGTGCAACAGAGTTGTGCTGTTGAGCGTAATCAAATCTTTATAGTCATCACTGCCCAAATCATATACCGTACCCGAACCGAGTTGTACCTTGGGATACTGGTCAAGATAGGTATAGTCAATCGTACCCTTAAGGACATAATCGGCTGCGTCGCAAGCCACATTGCCTTGGTTATCAGCAATAGTGATGCCGAGGTCAGGCACTGGCGTCTCAACATAAGAGGCGGTCACCGGCGTAGTGCAATATGTGGCATCGGCATAGAAGATCTGTACTTCTTGGTTATTAGGCGTAACTGCTTCACGTGTTATATTCTCAAACTTGAATGTATTCGAGCCGTCAGCAGTTGTCCGCACATAATCCTTCCCCTTGAAACGGATAGTTACATCCCTGCCCAGACTATTGGTTGCCGTAAAGGTAACATTCAGCGTATATTTATCCGAGCCGCAAACTATATTCGACATCGTAGCAGTCTGACCCGTGATACGCGGCGAGAACGGAGCCGCAGGCAGAACATACGATTTGTCACAACTGTTATCACCGGTAAACTGTACACGCAGTGTACGCTTGGCACTATCGGCTGTGAGAGAAGCAATCTTTATCTTCAACGTCTTTTCGGCATCGTTATCTGGCACAATCGGACTACCTTCCAGAATGGTGTATGCTGTTTCCGTACCTTTAATATACAGTTTCAGATCGCCCTTCTGCTTCGTGTAGTTGAGTTCGAACGTCAGGTCTGTGGTTGTCACATTGCACTCCGGAGCGGAATATGCAACATGCAAGGTATCAATTGTCGGCATCACGGGTGCAGCAAACTCACCGGAGTTCACTTTGGAGCAAGTCTCATGACCGACATAGTATGCTGTCAGTTTGTTGCCTGAACTGGTAGCATCAACGCCATCAATGGTAAACAGCGTTCCGGGGGTAGTGCTTGCTGTCACCGTCTTATACTGGCTATCATTGTACTTCACTATTATGCTCTCACCCGCATGATTAGCGACCACCTTACCGCTGACAGTATATGTCGTACCGTCACATGCCTTGGCGTCCGGCGTGACAGTGAAGCCCGGCGTGATTGCCAGGGTTGTCGGTTCGATGAATGACGAAGCCTCAGCACAACTATCCACCTGATCGAAGTATACGCTCACGGCATGTGAGATGGCAGTTGCGTCATGCAGACCATTAAGCACAATACGTATAGTGCCGTCACCGAATGCCGTAGCAGCGGACTCTACAGGCGTTTGCGGCACACCTTCATCTTCGTACGCAACGAGAATCTTCTGACCATTACCGCGTTTGTAGGTAACAATCACGGTATCGGCATAAGTTTCATCACAATAGACAAAGTCCTTATTTTTCCTATGTTCAATCGTTCTTATCTCCGGACGCCAAATAGCATCAAATCCTTTCGTCTTCGAGCACGCACTCGTCCATCCGTCTGCCTTGACGTGCAACTCATGCGGCTGTCCGTCAGTAGGCACAGTTATACCACTGACTGCAATTGTCAGCGTATCTGCACTCTTCAACGTAGCGGCCAAGGTAACGGCTGCGCTCTCGTTGTCATCAAGCCATACGTTCGGTTTGCTGTTAAGATTCGTATAGCGGATAGTGGCAATGAGCTCATATCCGGCTGTCTCGCAACGTATGTTTCCTTGATCCGAAGGAATAGTTATATCCACCAATTCTGGCTTGGGTAACTCAGTGAACGATTGCTTACGGCGCGGATTACAGATATCAGCGCTCGGGAAATAAATCTCAAAGTAGTCATCCGTAGTGTTCGACAGCGTACGCGGTACGTTCGGTATATCTACCACATTCTCGCCGTCGTGCGAAGCAACCGTGACTGTCTGCCCTTTGCACGTAACCGTCACGTTCTTGTTCTGGCTATTGCCCACGGTGAATGTTACGGTTTGTGTATAGGTATCCGCATTGCATGGTGCATAGGTCATTGCAGAACTTATATTCTTTACCAGCGGCGAATACGGAGTCTTTGGAGTAACCGTTGTGCGCTCTTCATCACATAACTGTCCGTCTGAGCCTTCAAACTGCGTATGCAGCACATGCGTAAGACTGTCCGCACATACACCCTCAAAGGTTAGATTCAATGGCTCGGATGCTTTCGTTACAGTCACAGACTTCTTGTCAAGACCATCCACCCAATACTTCAACGTACCTGCCTGCTTGGTATGCGTAACAGTGAACGACAAGTCGCACAAGGTATCGTTGCACACAGGGTCAGAGAATTTCAAACCGCTGATTATGTAATCAGGCACGGTCGGTGAACTGTACGGCAAGGACTTCGACTTACAATCACTCTGATTGGAGAAGTATGCCACTATCCTTTTGTCGGTTGCCTCAGCAGTCAAGCCTTCAAACTTATAGGATACAGGAGACGAATATGTACCTTCATCTTTGACAATCGGATCCTTTCCCTCGCACTCTATGATAAGGTCACCATCTGCATCCGTATAGCTGACTGAGCCGCTGACGTCATACAGCAGGTACTTACAGGTACTGTGATCGGTTACCGTCGCCTCAAAGTTGGCTTCCACGGACGAGCTGGACGGAGTGTCGAAGATATACCTATGCGTCAAGCTATGCTGACAATCAGCAAAGTCGCTACCTTTGAAATAGACATAGACCGTATCTTGCGTATAGCCGTCCTTTTTGTCCATCGTAATACTGAAGGTATATGACGACTTGCCTGTAAGCGATTGCTCGGCGTATTGTACAGTACCGGCTTTGTTCTTGTACTCCAGAACAAGCACTTCATCAGCAGTCCACTTGAAGTCCACGGCGAACTTGGCAGGGTAATCATCATCCACACACTCAATCTTTGGAGGTATAGTAGGATCTACTCCTGTTATCATCGGCGTGCGCGGGAAAGCTATAGATGCTTGCGAACCACTACAGAAGCCCGTTTTGTCGAACTTGTAGTACAGCGTATGATTCTCGCCGTCGGCTGGCAGATTCTTGAATGTAATATTCAAGGTTTGCTCTGTAGTGTTCAGTCTGCCGTATTCGGATGTAGTGTACGACTTCTCTGCCTTGTGATCTGCATCTACCCAAACTGTCAACGGACCGTCTTGGTAGGTGTAGTGGAGAGTAAATGACATCTGTACCGTGTCTTCGTCACATTTCAAATCTGCTTGTACCGGAGTAACAGATATATCCGTCAATGATGCTTTCGGCAATGTCGGCACATCAAATGTCTCCGTCTTCTTGCAATCCGGTTTGCACTCGAACCACGCTTCCACCTTCAGTGTTCCGCCCGTAGCCGGACGTGCAGCAAAGGTAAACGAAGTCGCATCACTTGCGTTCTTGCGTTGAGGCGTCTCTCCATCCAAAGAAACAGCGATGACAGCATTACGATGGTTGGAACTATTGACCGTTATAACAGGAATATATGTGCTGCTCTCACCACAATTCTTGGCATCATTGCCGGAGATGGTCACCGAGTTGATGACCGGTGCAAACGGCGCACGCGGTAGGTCGTAGTCAAAGACGCACCCGTTCGTGCCGGTGAACTTGATATGCAGTTTGTGCGTATCAAGACTGTCGGCTGGCACGTGTGAGATTGTTTGAGCGGAAAGTGTTTTCAGCGTACTTTCAGGCGTAAAGCCTGCAGGCGAACTCAATGTAATCATGTGCCCGGCTGCTCTGTCATCATCCACCCACATTTCCAAATTGCCGGTTGGCTGATTCGTATATTTAAGGTCAAAGGTAATAGATGTTTCAGTACTGCTACACGAAGTAGCCCCATACTCCTTGAACACGACCTCAGCTGCCGGTAATACAGGCGCCACGAACGCCTTGCCCGCATAATCTCCAAGAATGCGGTGACATGAATGCTCACCCGTACACTCGGCAAAGATCTTGTGCGTGCCGGTAAGCGACAAACCGGTAAACTTGAATAGTGTCACCAGTTTATCCTTGCTGTTCTCAGTGTACTTGTCACCGGTGGTTACTCCGGCGCAACGATTGCCGTCCGTGATGGTAATCTTCTGACCGGTTTTAGCTTTAGCGTACGTTGCGGAATCCAGCCACATACGTATATCACCGCGCTGGTAGATAAACGTATCAGGTACAATGAGCGTAAACGTAGGCTCATTACATGCTATATCATCGAACCACGGTTCTCCGATAGTCATTCTTGGGGTGGTCGGGTCTGTATATGTTGGCAGAGGCATGAAATAACACGTTGCACCACGCTCCTTCATATATGCTTTGATTGTCGGGTGCGCGTCACCAATAGTATAGGTAATCGGTATATCAAACTTGGCATTCGCGCCTGTTGCATTCGAAGCGGTAATAGGTATCTCGTACGGAGTAGCAGAGCCCACCTTAATCATCAGTGCATCATATGTTCCACCGTCCGGTTTGGTTACAGTCCATGTGGCACGCAGGTTATATGTCTTAACATCACAGTCCGGCTGAAGCGGTTCTACATTGAATGCCGAAATCGTATTGGCCATTGGATCTGTGAATTTCGTCGTCGCAATACAATCAAGAGAGTGACCGGTGGTAACTTTCAATGTGTGCTCTTTTCCGTCTGCCGGTAAAGAGAAAGAAACATTATTTAGATGTCTCAATTCAACATCGTAACCAATGCTTCTTGTTGCCTTCTTTACGTCATCTACATAATAATTCAAATCTGCACCGCTTTGAGCCGTGTAATCAACATCCACCTCCAAACTGTAGGCAGTAGCGCTACAACTTGGAGCTTTCACCTCACACCGCTTAATCTCAAGTGCAGGGACAGCAGGGGCTTGAAGATCGGATGCGTTGGTATAGTCTCCGTGATCTATGTCCTTTATATCTTTAACTACCAGTGTGGCTTTGAAACTATGTTTCTTGCCGTCTGCCAATATCTTGCTATTCGATGTTGCACCTGCAAACGTACCACTCGTGAAGTAACAAACATAATCCGTCGAGTCAGGATTACCCGGAATAGGTGTCTTACCAATCTTCACGTTGTCAACCAACGTGCCGTAACTGCCCGCACCGATAGTCATATCCTTCAACGTCAACTTGATATCGTGCATGGTGCTGTTCGGGTAGCGGAACGACACTTTCAATGTACAGGTATCCTTGCCGCAGGCAGGCTTGGTCACCCACTCCACTTGCAGGTTCACGGGTTCCGTCTTGGGCTCCACATACTTGACAGTAAACAATTCGCGCGTACGCACCGTACCGGATTGAATAGATACCGCACGGAATCGGATATCATCCAGCGCAAAGTCATTACCGATGGATATACCCGCATCATTCTTGTCAACAACGGAGATAGTAACCGTTTCGGCATCCACGTCACTGGTGAACGTTGAGGAGTTCTGATGCCACAGGTTGTCCATGTAATCGTTCAGGTCTATCTCTTCACCCAGATAGGCTTCATGCGGATCTCCGTTCGTATCTGTATATTCTATTTTGAACTGTAGAACAGCTCCGTTCTTGTTGCCTTGGTTAACCATTTCACCGTAGTTATTCACGTTGGCAACCCAGAACGAGAACATATATGTCGTACCCTTTTGGAGAGTAAGGTGCGGATTTCTTGCCGTAGATGCGCGCCATGCGACAGCCTCGTCATCATCACCGTCAAATACAGCCAGATAGTCTCCTTCCTTGGGAGAAATGTGTGCCATTCGTTTCCAAAACGTATTGGCATTATTCGTTATACCGAACAAACCATTCTGGTTGGAATAACCGTTATCATATACGTCATGCTTGCTATTCAAGCCTCCCCACACACCCGTATACTTGTAATCACTGGTGGCCACATACTGGCTGGTAGTGGTATTATCATCTGCTGATGTTGTGCTCTCATAACCGCCGTTGTTCATCATATTGTCATCCACAATAGGCGGATCATTGAACTCGGTATAATAGAGAATCAGCGTCGTATCGTGTTCGAAGCCTGATACGGTATAATGGTTGTCACCTCCCGTTCGGCTGCTGTATTTGATTGCGCCCTTGGTGTCAGTCCATGCAAAACTATCCGTAACCAGAACACTTGGCGTCAACGTGACATTCGTTCCGTGGATATACGTTGCACGCGACGGTGAGTAATGAGCTGCATCAGTGGAAGCGTATTCTACGATACCGGAAGTAGGCTCCGGCGCTGTCACTATACTGTCAGCTTTGCAACTGGCATCATCCTCAAACTTGGCAATCAGGTGGTCGGTTGTTCCGTCAGCCTTGAGCCCCTTCAGGCTGAACACCTGCGGGCTTTCGGGGGTAGCAATCTCCAGTTTCGACGCGCCGTACGAAATAATGAGTTTGCCGGCAGCCTGCGTAAAAGCAACACTACCTTCCAAGGCAAACGTACTGTCATTGACATTGACAGGCGTCTTAACGTACTCAAAAGAAGTAATGTTACATGTGACCGCACATGACACGCGGTTAAGATGAATAAATCGCTCCGTATTCTTGTCACCCGTCCACAAATAATAATATACGTGATCTGTATTAGCCAATGACTCGGTATATTCACCCCAGTCATCACTAATAGGAATCCACGTATTGACCGTTGCGTTCCACTTCAACCATACGTGCGGTTCAACATAGTTATAGTCACTCTTGTCGGATTTCCAAACCGGCATCAGTGAGAACAAATCTCCGGCATCAATCGATTGCTGGCATACATCAATCTTCTCGCAAGCAATTGTATGACTTCCGTCGAAATCGTGACATGTGATAGATGCCGATGACGGTGTAGGAGCCGCTGTCGTCGATACCCAGTGCCACCATTCTCCATCTACACCACTCTGATTAAAATTATGGATATAGCCCGCATAGTTTGCAAGAGGTATATCTCTCGTCTGCTGCTTCTTACCACCGTCCTCATACACATTCCCCCAATCTGGCGTGGTGTATTTCTGACGAGTAAGAATGACGTGTGTCCAAGTTCCGGCTGGCACAGTCACTTGCAACATGCCACCTTTATAGACTGTAGCCTCGCTACTCCACGCATTGCCTCCTGATCCATAGAAATATGCAAAGACATGGTTAGAGGAGCCCAAGTCGCTACCGAACCAACTCCAATCGGATGGATACTGCCTAAAATAGAGTTTTTCTCCGCTTCCATATGTACGCGTGTCTGCCTGAACCGGTATCGCACAAAGCACACAAAGCAATGCGAAAACACAAACCGCAATCTTGCGAGTTTTCATAGTAATGATATATTTCATGATATTGATATATTTCATATATGTCGGAAGTTCTCTCATTATTCGTTTTGTACAATGATCTCCACGCGGCGGTCGAGGGAGAGGTCACCGTGGATGTTGATCGCGTTCGGTACGGACGAACCGTAATCCTTAACAATCATCCGCGTAGCGGGTATACCGCAGTCCACGAGGTAATACTTCACCATCAACGCGCGGTAGTGCGCGAGGCGCGCGTTATGCGCGTGCGTACCTTCTTTAGACGCGTGACCGGCTATGATGACCTTGTTCGGGATAGTCTTCAACTCCTCAGCTATCCGCTGCAAGTAGTGCATCGACTCCTCGGAGAGCAGGTGACTGTCAAATGCGAAATACACACGGTTGAGCGTATCGATCCTACGCTGAATCATCTCAACGACACGCGTTCTCGAGAACGTATCAACATGCTCGCTCCATATACTGTCCGTACGCACAGCCATCTGCAGGGTTGTGTCGCTCAGCAGTACAGTGGATTTATGCGGTTTCTCTATGCTATGCCAATGCACGCCGACCTTCACGCCGGCCTGCCACGGATGAAGCGCACCGTAGTTGTCCAAGCATTTCGTGGGAAGGATGCCGTCGTACTCCTCCATCTGGATGTGCTTAAACGTCGGATCGTACCAGCCTATATCTTTGCGAGGCATATCGCTGGTGGACGGTTGCACATCCAGCAGCGAATAGTGGCCATATACTCCCAGCAACAGATCGGTATGCGGACTCATCCGTACCAGCAGTCCGAGATCTATCAGCGCAGTGGCGGAGATGGATCGGATGTTCTGCTTACCTACCGTACCGGCATAATCCTTCGTTCCGTACTCGTGCAGGTCATGCAACGCCGCATTATTGCGAACAACACCCCAGTGCTCTACCTCGCCGGTTAGTACATGATAGTTCGTTTTGACGGTATATACCGGAGCTGCGCCAAGCGCCATAAAGAAGCCTGCTTTGTTACGTTTGCCCCAAGCCTGCACTTGCAGTGTGACGGGCACGCCCACGGTGTGAATGGTGTGCCGCTCGTTCCAGTTGTTGACCTTGGTGTGATGTTCGTAGATCTCGCCATCGGAGTCGATGATGTCATTGCCATTGAACACCCATTCGACACCATTCAAGAAACCGTGCGAGGCGTAGTTGGCGAGCCAGGCGCCTATGCCGATACCCACGTTCTTGTGGAAGAAGTACGCGTATTGCAACTGCACCACGGCGGACAAGGCTGCCTTCTCGCTGCCACTGCCGTTAGGCACAACATAGGGCTTATCCAGAAATCCGTAGCCCACATTACCCAGACCTGCACCGAGATGCACTTCTACGTAATGTCCCTTGCGGTTAGCCGAGTCGCCGGGAGTGACCGTCACATCCTCGCGCAACGTGATGGTGCGCAAGGTATCGATGAACGTACGCACCTCGAGTGAACGCACATTCACCAGGCTGTCCGCTGAACCGTCTTCAGCTGGCATCTCATATCGGTAAACTGCATGCTGCACGTCTGTCGGCTCCTGACCGGCAAAACGCTCAGTGTGCGCCTCTTGCGCGTGACTGCCTAACGCCACGCCAAGGGCAAAGACGGAAAGTAAGGTTCGTTTAATATACATTGATCTTGACTGTTGAATGGGTTTCTTTTCCTTGTAGTTGCAGCAGATACATACCTGCATTGCCCGACATCAGCATTGTATTCTCATCACCGGTGAGCAGCATCGTTCCCGCCATCTGACCTGTCAGACTCAGCAGGGTTGCCCTGACGGTGCCCGGAACGGTCTTGATGATGGTGATGGCTGTTCCGGCAGGCACTTGCGTCGGGTAAACGGCAAAACCGTCAACCATAATATCCTCCACAGCGGTTATCTGAGCCGAGCTGGGTATATCATCGAATTTTTTCTCGCAAGTGAGTTCGGTTGTGCCGTCCTTGTGGGTGAGCTGGCAGTGATAGAGGTCTGTTGTGCCCTTCAGCGATGTAGCACCGGTATAGAGGCGCTGCTTGGTTTCGCCATTGAGTTTCTGACCGTTCTTGAACCACTGGTATCCGACATACAGGCTGTCGTGGTTGTTGACGAAGATCACGTTCTCCCACTTACGGAACATCAGTCCGTCCGTGCAGCACTTGCTGTATTCGGGCGCTGTGGACGAAGCTTTAGCCTCAGTCTTTGTCCACTCGTCAAAATAGGCTTTGAACTTGTGCTCCTTGGCGGTCAGCGTATCAAGCTTGATACTGAACCGATGCCAGGTCTTGCTGTCCCACGCCGGTTTGGTTACGGCTTTGTTTAGCACCTTCTTACCTGTCGTCAGGTCTTCCACCACGAGCTTGCCTTTCGGGTTAGTGTATTCCACACCGATCTTCACCTCATACTCGGTTTCATCGCACGCCATCGGTTGCGCCACTGCCGTCATCTGATAGATCTTCGGCTCGTGGGTCTGCACCTCAAACACCTGCTGAATCCTAACCGAACGCGTAGCGCTACTCACGGCGCGGAACTGTATATCGTCCAGCGCGAAGTCGTTACCGGTGTTCAAGGTGCTCGCATGGAGGTTCACAACGGAAATAGTTACATTATCGGCATCGGCATCGGCGTAATATGTTGCCGAGCACTGATGCCAGCGGTTATTGCGGAACTGGGCACTACCCAGATCGAGTGGGTCGCCGAAGTTCTTGCCATTGATCTGGAACTGAAGCTTGGCAGCATTGTCCATTTCACCGTAGTTGTTGATGTTCGCTGCCCAGAATGAGAGCAAGTACGTTGTACCTTTCTTGAGCTTGAGGTTGGGGTTTTTGGCGGTGGTTGCGTACCAGGCTTTCTTACCCGATTGAGCGTTGGCTTCCGCATCAAATATAGCAAAATAATTACCTTCGCGAGGAGTGACTTTGGCAAACGTATAGAAGAAGTTATTCGCGTTCTTTACCACTGCGAATCCGTTATCTTCCCACTTATGTGGATTGATGGTAGTATTCATATAGAAGTCAATCGCTGTGTTACCCGTCTGAGGATATATTCCCCAGAAGTTGTAGTCGCTTATGGTTGACTTGCTGCCTTTCGTACCGTAGAAACTCTCATCCTCTGTTTCATAACCTCCATTACTCATCAGATCGTCCATCGTTCCCGAGGGAGGATTGAACTCGCGATACGCGTATCGTGTTACGTTTGGTTTATCGAAGGCCATACTGGTCTGCTTCCCCTGCATCTTAGGTTTTTCTTCGCCGTCAATATACCAGATATGTGTGTTCGAATAGTTGGCTCCGGTAGGCTCCAACGGAGTAGTCTCGCCCACAAGCACGTCAATATGCTTATAGGTTATACCTTGCGTCGCATTAGGGATCTTCACCTCAGCTGTTTTTGCCCATTCAGGTTTGCCGGTGAAATATGCCTTGGCTGTGGTTGTCTTGCCGTCCTTCGTTGCGGCACGCAGACCGGCTATCGAGAAGATCTGCGGACTCTTGGCTTCTGCCTCTTTGATGGTTGTGGATTTGCCGTCGCACTCGATAACCAAATTGCCATAACCTGCTGCCGTGCCGAACGCAACCATTCCGTCCAAGGTATAGGTCGTGTCATTGGCATTCACCTCCGAAGTGGCGACACCAAAGAATGTAATCTTGCAATCCAATTCGCAGTCCTCTGCGTCCGGGGTCAACTTAATCAACCTACGACCGGCTGCTGTTGATGAATAGAGATAATAGTAGTAACCATTCGCCGATATTGTTTTCGGCAGATTATTTTTGATGATATCTTTGTCACCTTCATCGTTACGGTCAGTCTTACCGGCATTGACCTCCTCTTTCACAGCCTGCCAATTTACACCGTCAGATGAACAATACCACGCGTGGCATGTTACATTGTCGTAATCGTACGACTTCTTGTCAGCACTCAACTTCACGCGCAACGAATAGGGTCCCTCTAACGCATTCGGACATATAGAAACTGCCTCTTCCTTAACATTCATATCTTTAACTTTAGGAATAGACGTTGCTATAGGAGAATAGAATCCCCAGTCAGTGTATGTCTTATCATTAATTTCATTTAGATCCTTTTTGAATACCGTTAAGCAGTTCTTATTAGGAAAGCCGCATGGGATATCTTTTTCTTTATCATCCTTGCATGTTTTGTACCATGATAGATTCACGGTCTGACACTCTTTATGACTCCAGCCCTCAGTTCCATTTGTTCGTACAAGGATGAACTGCTCCGCCCATGTACCTGCTGGTAATTTTGCACGGTAGATAGTGCCATTGTCCTTTTCAAAATGAACCCATTTATCCCCTCCGCTATTCCAAATATACAAATAGAGGTTTTGTGAACTACTTGGCACCCAACTGCCACCATCATTCGAATGTTGATCGGCCTTGATAAACATTTCATCACCTTCAACAAACGTGATGGCTTGTACATTCATCGCCAGCAGGCAAACTGCTGCAAGCGTTAGGATATATTTAATCGTTTTCATGATTGTAAATTTTCAATGTCTTGTTTCTGATTTCGTTATCTCCGGATGTTGCAGTTTACTCCATAATGACAATTTCAACACGCCTATCCATCGACTTCTCATGCAGCAGATTCTCCTCGTTCGCCACACGTGCACCGTAGTTCTTGACCTCCAGTTGCTCTTCGGGTATTCCGAGCGATACAAGGTAGTTCTTTACCGCTGTAGCGCGGTTGAGTGCAAGAATCTCGTTGTACTCCGTCTGTCCCTCTTCCGACGAGTGACCGGCTACAACCATCCGGTTGGGCAGATCTTTCAACTCCTTATAGATATCACGCAAATACTTCTTCGACTTCTCGTTGAGCACGTAACTGTCAAAGTTAAAGTAAATCTTGTTGTAGCGATCCACTCTCTTCTGAATCTCCTTAATCTCCTGTTTCGGTACGCGCTTAAAGGTATCAATTCTCTCCACTATCTCCGTCTCGATGCGCTCCACGGTGCGCTCGGTCGTATCCGCACGGAAGAAATAGTCGTAGTTCTGCTCCAAGTGGGTCTTGGGTTTGGCTATGTGGTGCCAGTGAACACCGACCTTCAGTCCTACCGCCCAGGGGTTGGTTGTGCCTACGCGCAGCGTTGTGGAGTACAAACCTTGGTACTCATCCATGAATGTGGACGGTCCTACCCGTTGTCCTTCGCCCCAACCGAACGGAGCATCGCCCTTGTCGTCACCGGTCGGTTTGAACTTGGAGGAAATAGTCTCCGTAACAATATTGTTCGGCACGAAATGCCCGTACACACCTACCATCAGATCCACTTGCCGCGACAAGTTGATGAGCGCACCGAACTCCGCAAAGATCGTAGCCATCGGCGTGACATTCATCTTTCCCTGCGCAGTGGGTTTACTCGTATATAGATTCGGGTCATCGGTATTTCGTGCATACTCATGATCACCCATTCCATCCAGCGTCAGCGCCCAGTTCGGGTACTCACCGTAATGCTCCACATCTCCCTCTACCAGACGGTACTTCTGCGCAACAGCGAATGTCGGCGCTATACCCAGCGCACCGAAGATACCCGCCTCGCCTTGCTCATTCCACCACTGCGCCTGGATGCTGACAGGGATAGCTATATTGTACAGCGTTGCCCGTTCACGCCAGGCATACACACGTGCCGTGTGGTTGTAGTGCGGCTCGCCCTCGGTATCGGTGCGGTCGAGATACACGAAATCCGTATAATCCATACCGTTACTCAGCGAAGCGGTCGAACCCAGGTGCTCAAACCACACACCGGCGCCCACGCCCCAGTTCTTGTGGAAGAAGTACGCGTATTGTGCTTGCACACGCCCTGTGGCAAAACCCGTAACATTTCCGCCGTGATTCGGATCGAGTTTGAATCCTATCGACCCGTAACCGCCGCCTACGTACGCCTCAAGATAATGACCTTTTCTGTTCGTCGAATCAGCGTAGGTCACGATCGTGTCAATGCGTGCGATACTGTCCTCGCTGTAACGCACCACACGGATCGTGTCAATGAACGTGTGCACATACTTCGTCGTCACCTTCACCAGACTGTCCGTGGAGGCTGCTACCTGCGGCAATGTTTCCTGACGCGTCTGTTGGTCGGTTGCGAACGGTTTGTCCATTCGCATCTCTTGCCGTACGTTTTCCGGCGCTTCTCCCCTGCTCTGTCCCATCATAGGCAGTACAGTGGCTGTCAGAAGCGCAATGAGTAATGGATGTTTCATGGTTATGTTGTATTTGTATCAGCCATGATGGCTGATTGCTATTGTATCTTTTTTAGTTGCGCACCCGGATAGTAGTGCGCTAATATTTGTTTGTAGTCATATCCTTTGTCCGCCATCACGGCTGCACCGATCTGACAGAGCCCTACGCCGTGTCCCCAGCCCTTGCCGCGGAGGATGAAGTCATCAAGTTGTGACTGCCCTGCGGCTGCTGCGCGTTCTACCTCAAACGCCGAACTGTACAGGCAGGTCTTGCTCAGCCATTTGCGGATCTCCAGCTCCTTGCCCACAATCATCCGGCGTTTGCTGCCCACTATCTCCAACTCATAGATCCTCCCGCTCGGTCCGCGCTTCAATGCACGCAAATCTTCTATCTCCCCGAAGTCAATCCCGGACTTCTCTCGTACTATCTCCGCTAACTCCGCTGCCGTATAGCGCACCATCCAACGGTAGAAGTCCTGTGTCTCCTGATCGTAGTTGTTCAGCACCTGACGGAGCACCCGCGCGTCTCTGGTGTTACAATACGGGCATTCGACGCTCTCCAGATACCGATAGTGCCTGTCTGCCCAGGCTGTTTCGAACAACTCCGTTCGTCCGCCGCAACACTTGTAGAACCGCGTGTCGCATATCGCATCGTTCTCCGTCGGATCCACCAGCACCACTCCCCGTGTCGCTTCCACTGCCTCGCGCACTCGCCTTGCTGCCTCGGGGTGTTCGTCCCTACGGCTTATCCCCTCGTAGCGCTGGCAGTGATCATCCGCACATACATCAAACCCCACATGTGCATCCCTCTCGTACCAAACGATTCTCCGCTCTCCTGTTATCAGCCAAGATTGGCTGATTTCGTCTTTTGTCTTTTGTCTTTGAGCGCAGCGGTCTTTTGTCTTGATCGGTCGCAGTACCCACGAGCGGGAAATGACCGCGTGCGCCTTCAGCAGCTCAATCGACGAGGTGGCACTCATCTCCGAGGTGATAACCGACGTCAGGTAGTCTTCGACATCCAGGGTGTTGATGGCGGTCTTCGTGCCGTCGCCGTTATCGCGGATCTCCATCGTTCCCTCAAACAACTGATCCTCTGTTCTGTCCCAATGAAATCCTATACCGATGCGCACATCGCGCAGCAACACGCCTTCTGGTCGTCGCTCCCACCGTATCTCCGGTGCTGTCAATATCCCTACGCGGATGTTCATCGCTTGTTCATTGCGATTCGTGCTTTCAATTCCCAGGTTCTTATGCGGTCCTTATAGAAGTTATTCGCATTCATTGCTACCACATCGCAGTTGGCATCGGAGTTATCTTCCCAGCGGCGGCAGTTGTACAGCACATCGTAGATTCGCCCGATCTGGTACTCACGGCTGACGCGCAGACCTACCGCATAATCCTCGCCGTACTTCGTTGTCGGGAAGTTAATCGTGCGCAGCAGCGGCGTATAGAACCCACGCGGTGCACCCAGACCGTTGATACGCAGGGCGTTGTTACGACCGTTGTCCGGCGTCCACTCCTTGTGATCAATCACTCCCGGAGGCAACTCATTGCCGTCAAAATCCGTCATTCGGTAGGTGCCTACCACCATAGCGCAGTTCTGCTCGTGGAACGCGTCGATGAACTTCTGCACCGTGTTCTCGTCGAAGTACGTGTCATCGCTGTCGAGCTGGATGGCAAACCGTCCGCACTTAGGATGATGCAGCGCCATATTCCAGTTGCCGCCAATGGCGTGCCAGGACTTATCCTGGGCTATATAGATGAGGTTCTCGTGCCCCTCGGCTACGATCTTCTTGATAGCATCTATTGTGCCGTCCTCGCTGTTGTCATCCACCACGATCACGTTGAACTTGTACGGCGCACGCACCTTCTGACTCAGCGCACTGCGTATAGCTGTCTCGATCGTGCGAACCCTGTTCTTGCAGGGGATCACCACACTCGCCTCGTACTCAAACTCTCCGGCACTCATATCCACATCCTTGAACTCCGGCTTGAGATACCCGCCAATGTCTTTCAAGTGCTGCGTCACGGCTTGCTCCATCTCGATCTGTACACCGCGGTTCTTCGGATCGACATAGTCGAACAACTTCTCGCCGGACTTGCGTGTATCGAGTTCCACATCGTAGTACAGGTACTCATTGATATGCTCCAGCGCACCTTTCTGGCTGACCTTCAGTCGCAGGTCATATAGTCCCGCATACTGGTACGTCACATCCATCCTCCCGACAGCCTCCACCAGCGCCGAGGTACGGAACAGCAGCACACTGCCGAAGTCAAAGTCGTCACGCAACGCACCCATCTGGTAGTCTATCACCGGCGCGTTCGTGCGCACGCTGCCCGACTGATTGAAGTGGTCGGCATACACCATCGCCGCACCGCTGTCCTCCATCAGCGCTTCCATGCGCTCCAGGGCAAACAGCACAAACGACAGCGTCGTGTACTTCGTATAAATAAGCGTATAGGGAGTGTGACTCTGCGCAGCGATAGCGCGCATATTCTCCGTCGAACGGATATCCCCTTTGATATAGTGCACCTCTGCCACAAGCGCCTGCTTGCTCAGATTCTGCACCGTTGGCTGTACTTGTTGCTCCGACTGAAACGGAACAAAACATGTGATGTTTTTCATATTTTAGAATCTTATAATGGTCTATATTGCACAAAAGCCTCGATGGCCTCGTAGTTTGCGAGTCCTAATTTCGCGTAGAGCTCCGCGGTAGCGTGGTTGCGATCTTCTGCCCGTTGCCAGAACAGCCGCTCGTCGTTGCCCATGAACGGTGCACTCTCCATCTGTGACTGATGTTTGAGTATAGCGTTCCGCTTCGAGCGTAACTCCTCCGGCGACATCGGCACAGCCATCTCAATCAGATCCACGCCCCACTCCATCCATGCGCCGCGGTACATCCATATCCGGCAGTTCTTCAGCCACGCATCCCACTCCTTCGTCTGCTTCAGGTCATCTATCGCCGCCAGCACAGCGTCCGTGCAGACGCGGTGCGTACCGTGCGGGTCTGCCAGGTCACCGGCAACGAAGATCTGATCGGGTTTGACCGCCAGCAGCAGATCCTCCACAATACGTATATCTTTCTCGGTGAGCGGCCCTTTCTTGATCGTGCCGGTCTCGTAGAACGGCAGGTTCAGGAAGTGTATATGATCCAGCGGCAGTCCCATGTGGCGGCACGCTGCCGTCGCCTCGCCGCGTCGAATCAACGCCTTGATATCCAGTATCTCCCGTGTGTCCTGATCGCCGACCTTCTCCTTGCTGAAGAAGTGCAGGTACTCGTCGTACTTCTTCTCAATGATGGTATCTTCCGGCAGGTGCATCAGTTTGTACCCCTTGATAAAATCCATGAACCGAACCACCTCATCGTCACACACCGCTATGCATCCCGAGGTCTGGTAGGCTATGTGCACATTGTGCCCCTGGCTGATCAGTCGTGCAAACGTGCCGCCCATGCTTATCACATCATCATCGGGGTGCGGCGAGAAGATCACCACATTCTTCGGGAACGGCTTAGCCCGCTCCGGTCGGTTACTGTCATCGGCGTTGGGTTTGCCACCCGGCCAGCCGGTGATCGTGTGCTGCAGGTCGTTGAACACCTTGATATTGCAGTTGTACGCCGACCCGAAGAGAGTGATGAGTTCTGCCAGTCCGTGGTCGTTGTAGTCCTTGTTCGTCAGTTTCAGGATGGGTTTGTCGGTTTTCTCGCACAGCCACACTATCGCCTTTCGGATGAGTTGATCATCCCACTCGCAGCTGGTCACCGTCCAGGGTTTGCTGATACGTGTGAGCCTGTCTGCCGCCGAGAGATCGAGGGCTATATGTGCGTTCTGCGCCAGTTGCAACGCCGATGCCGGACACGCCGGCGAGGCGTCGTGCTCGATGGCACGTGCCACAGGAGCAGCCTTATGTTCGCCCCAAGCCACCAGCAGTATCTCCCGTGCCTTGAGGATCGTGTCGATGCCGATGGTGATGGCACTCACCGGCACGGACTCCGTGTTGCCGAACATCTCACTCGCGTCAGCGCGTGAGTTGTTGTCCAGCAGCACCAGTCGTGTCTCGCTGTTGAACTGCGAACCCGGTTCGTTGAACGCGATGTTTCCGCCACGACCTATACCCAGCAGCATCAGGTCTATGCCGCCCAGATCCTGTATCGTCCGCTCGTACGCGGCGCAGGCATCCATGATCTGTTCTTTCGCCAGTGTGCCCGGGATAGCTATCACGTTCGCCGGCAGGATCTCCACCTTACTGATGAACTGCTCCTCGAGTTGCCCCAGACAGCCTGCGTCCTCTTTTGCCAAGGGGTAATACTCGTACCCCACCACCAACACCACGTTCCTGAAACTCAGTCCCTCCTGATGCAGACGGATCAGTTCGGCGAAGATGTCTTGCATCGAGCGACCTGTCATCGCGCTCAGCACGAACTTCTTGCCCTCCTTCTGACGTTGGGCAATCAGCCCGGCTATATGTTGCGCCACGGCGATAGCACCTTCCTTGCCGGTCTCGTAGATGGTCGTTTTGACCTTCTCCATCCTTGTGACGCGCGTCAGTTCGTACACATCCTCCGGTTTGTACAGTTTTCTCGCCACATGACTGAGCGAGATCTGTGAACTCAGGTTCGTTCTCATGGTAGTTGGTATTTGGTTGTTGGTTATTGCAGTTTTTTGAGGGCGGTTTCTACGCGCCGGATTGTCTCATCCTTACCGAGGATACCTGTTATATCCCAGATATGCGGACCACGCGCCGCACCCACAAGGCAGATTCGGAACGCGTTCATCACTATGCCCAGCCCGTAGCCCTGCGCCTCTATCCACGGCAGCACCGTAGCATCCAGCGCCTCGTAGCTCCAGTCTTTCTGCGCCTTCAGTACCGCCAGCAGCTCTTTCATATGCTTGGGCGAATCCTCTTTCCAGCGTTTCTTCAGGGACTTCTCGTCGTACTCCTCCGGTGCCACGAACAGGAAGTTACACTGCTCCCACAGCTCGCTCACGAACGATACGCGTTCCTTGACCAGACCGACGATCTTCGCCACTTTCTCTTGCCCAATATTCTTGACGGCCTTCTCTCCGAGTTTCTCAACCAATATGGGTCGGAACTCCTCGGCGAGCTGTTGGTTGCTGCGCATCTGCAGGTACTGGTGGTTGAACCATTTGCCCTTCTCGTAGTCGAACTTCGCGCCGGATTTGCTTACACGCTCGAGGGAGAAATGCGCAATGAGTTCGTCCATTGAGAATATTTCCTGATCACCCGACACGTGCCAGCCCAGCAGTGCGAGGAAGTTTATCACCGCCTCGGGGTAGTACCCGCTCTCGCGGTAACCGCTGCTCACCGATCCGTCTTTCGGGTTGTGGAACTCCAGCGGGAACACCGGGAATCCCAGACGGTCACCGTCACGTTTGCTCAGTTTGCCGTTGCCGTCAGGTTTGAGCAGCAGCGGCAGGTGTGCGAACTGCGGCATTGTATCTTCCCAACCGAACGCCCTGTACAGCAGCACATGCAGCGGTGCACTCGGCAGCCACTCCTCGCCACGTATCACGTGGGTGATCTCCATCAGATGGTCATCGACGATGTTCGCCAGGTGGTACGTCGGTAGCCGGTCGGCGGACTTGTACAGCACTTTGTCGTCAAGGATGTTCGAGTTGATCGTCACATCCCCGCGGATCAGGTCGTGCACTACCACATCCTCATCCGGATCGACCAGGAACCGCACCACGAACGGCTCGCCGCTCTCCACACGTTTCTTCGCGTCAATGCAGGTCAGCGAGTTTTCCATCATACCGCGCGTCGTGGCATCGTACTGGAAGTTAGGTATCTCCTTGCGCTTGGCTTCCAGCTGCTCCGGCGTGTCGAACGCCACGTATGCCTTATGCTCGTCCAGCAACTGCTGCACGTACTCCCAGTATATATCCCGCCGTTCACTCTGGCGATACGGTCCGTGCTCGCCGACGGACTCAATCTTCCCGTCTCGCATGCGCAAGCCCTCGTCAATCTCTATGCCCAGCCAGTTCAGTGCTTCGAGAATATACTCCTCTGCGCCCGGCACGAATCGTGTCGAGTCCGTATCTTCTATACGCAGCAACATATCGCCGTCATGCTGACGTGCAAACAGGTAGTTATACAGCGCCGTCCGTACTCCGCCTATATGCAGCGCTCCTGTGGGTGATGGTGCAAATCGCACCCTTACTCTTCTTCCATCCATTGTTTGTTTCTACAAGTTTTTGTGTGTATTGTTTATTGTGTTTATATTCGTTTGCTTTCCGTGTTTCACGCTTACGCACATCCACGTACACCCTCGCACGCTACCGCGCGCAAACAAAAAGCCCACAAAGTTACGAAAAAAAATGCACATTTGCAAATTTTCGCGAAGAAAAATTGCAGTTTACTGCATTTTTTAATACCATGTGGCTCACTTGGGCTTGCACAAGGGTGAGTAACATGGCATTAAAAGGGAAGCGGAGCGATATTTTTCTTCGCGAAACACTGCGTAAATGCCCGGCATTGCCTTGCTGTAATTTCGAGGTGGGGCGGCACAGCCGCGTCGGTGCCCTCGAAGGTACAAAAAAAATCCCACATTTGCAAATTTTTCTGCAATTTTGTGGGATTTTTTATTTGACGACTGATTCCAGACCTGTTAGAACCGCTTAAACGCTACGATTCTCCCTGTTTCAAGATTAGTGCAAAATGCATAGTATTTTTTACCCGTCATTTTGTCAACCTCCTTTTGCATATAAAGTAATGAATAATACGTATCTTTTAGAGAAGCGGTCACTGTTGCCATCAAGGCTTGTCCAAGCACTCCCAAGCCAAATCCTTGTCCTGTAGAAACGATCTTGCTGGTCTTTTCTTTGTTATTTTCCGCCCAACTGCTCTTGAGCATTGTAGAAGAGCCGATTGCATCAAAGTGAGGGAAAAATGCATCTGCATTACCCATCTTGGCAATAACAGCCCGACGCTTGGCATCCACTTCACTTCCTTTGAATTTAGCTTTTTCACCTAAACTCTCCACAAAAGTCTTGCTGACCAATTCCAATTCGTCGTTTCCCGGCACAAACCAACCTTCTCCCAACCGTGAAGCATAACTGAAAGCCGGAAAATACAATTCCATATCGACTCCATTTGCTGCACAATAATCAAACACGGCTTTTGTATTTTGCTCTCCATACTCCGTATTGCCGGCAGCCAAATCGTCTATGTATGTTTTGAATGTTTTTGCTTTATGTCCTTTGTCGTGAGTTTTCCAATCACTAAAACTCGGGAATTGTTGCAAAAACTCTACGGTTGTAGTATATTGAGGTCCTTGAAAACCACCGGCCATTTGTTGTGCTTGTTGCAATGCCTCCATATCAACACCTGCCTTGGCTGCATATTTAGCGCCCATTTTCTCGGCATATTTCATACTGCTCTCTTTCTGCTTTATTGTGGCAGCCAACTCTTTTTCACTAAACAACATTGGCGACATGATAAGTCCGTGTTCACCGGATTCATCAACGTACACCACAACAGCAGGTACACCGGTCGGATCATTTGTGTAGAAGTCTCCTACTTCCCATGCATTTGCAGTTACACTCATGGCAATAACTGCAACAATTAAGGTTAATTTTTTCATTGTTCAAATTTTTGTTATCCCATCTTACGCCTTCAGGGATTGGCATATAAATATTGGCTTATAAGAATTATGGATATCATATAAGAATTAAGGACATATTGAACTTCAGGCAGCAAAGGTACAACATTTTTTTCATATTTGCAAATTTCCCTGCACTTTTTTCGCAAAAAATTACATTTTTCACGCACACATCGTCTCCTCACCACCTATCACTGCGCATTCACAGCAACCCATACAACGCCCCACACTGTACCTAATCACCATCCACAAAGCATCCGGATAGCCCCCAAACAGCGGCCAAAGTGCTTCCATTACCACATGATATCCACAACATATCCATAAGATAACCATAAGATAACACGCCAAAATTGTAATTTTAAACCTTATACTATATAATACATAGTATTATATACTTTTTGTCCTGTTTTTGGTAATTTTTAACATGCAGAATCTATTGCATGGTGTTGTTTGTTGTTGGCTGTTGTTGACCTGATAGCACACAAAAAGAGAACCACTTGCGTGATTCTCTTTTTGCGGTGCCGACGAGACTCGAACTCGCGACCTCCGGCGTGACAGGCCGATATTCTAACCAACTGAACTACAGCACCTCGTCGGAACGAACTCGGCTACGGATTTGCTGCGCAAATAAAGCGCCTCGTTGTTCCTCCTCTCCGATTTCGAAATGTTTGCACATTTCTCATCGGTGTTCAACGGTCAGTACGTTGTGTGGGCGTTTACGGATTCGAACCGCAGACCCTCTGCTTGTAGGGCAGATGCTCTAAACCAGCTGAGCTAAACGCCCGGTGCTTGGTGGAGATGCGCTATCTCCGAAAAGCGAATGCAAAGGTAGCACAAATTTTTCAATTATGCAAATAATTTGCAAAAAATCGCTAAATATTTGCATTTTTCATATAATTTTTGTAACTTTGCATGTCAATTTGGCGTGTTTTGAAACAAATTTAAGCATTTTTTATGATAACATTTCTTATAGCACTGGTAGTGCTGATTGTGGGATTTGTGCTGTATGGCACATTTGTGGAGAAGGTGTTCGGCATCGACGAGAAAGCGGCGACACCAGCTATCACGAAGAACGACGGCGTGGATTTCGTGCCGATGTCGGGCTGGCGGATCTTCCTTGTACAGTTTCTGAACATCGCAGGTCTGGGTCCGATCTTCGGTGCGATCATGGGCATCTTCTTCGGTCCGTCGGCGTTTCTGTGGATCGTGTTCGGAACGATCTTCGGCGGCGGTGTACACGACTACCTGAGCGGAATGCTGTCGCTACGGAAAGGCGGTGTGTCGCTTCCGGAGATTGTGGGTAGTGAATTAGGTACGGGCGTGCGCGTGTTCATGCGCGTGTTATCCTTAGTATTGTTGCTGCTACTCACCACCACCTTCCTCTCCGGTCCGGCTACGTTGCTGCAAGGCTTGGCACCGCTGAGCACGATGCCTTTCCAAGGTCGCGCGCTGCCTATCGTGTGGGTACTGATCATCTTCGGTTACTACGCGCTCGCCACCGTGCTGCCTGTGGACAAACTCATTGGCAGGTTCTACCCTATCTTCGGCGCTATGCTGCTGTTCATGGGTGTAGGTATAGCTATCGTGATGCTGGGCTGGCACGGGAGTGAGATGCCGGAGTTGACGGACGGCCTGTATAACCGCAAGGCGGACGGACTGCCAATCTTCCCTATGATGTTCGTGAGCATCGCTTGCGGCGCTATATCCGGCTTCCACGGCACGCAGAGTCCGATCATGTCCCGCTGCCTGACCAACGAGCGCCAAGGTCGCTGGATCTTCTACGGTGCGATGGTGGCGGAAGGCATATTAGCCCTTATCTGGGCAGCCGCTGCCGGCACGTTCTTCGCTGACCCCGAACAGGGACTTGACGGTATAGGCGGTCTGCAGGCGTTTGCCTCGCACTACGACCGTGGTACGAACCTCCCTGCGCTGATTGTAGATAAAGTCTCCCGTTCATGGCTGGGTACGGTAGGCGGTGTACTCGCTATCATCGGCGTCATCGCTGCGCCTATCACCTCCGGCGACACAGCCTTGCGTTCGGCGCGACTGATCGTGGCGGACTTCCTGCACATCGACCAGAAGCCGAAGATGAAACGGTTGATGATCGCGTTGCCGCTGTTCCTGTGCGTATTCGGGATGGTGTTCGTGAACTTCGATATCGTGTGGCGTTACTTCTCGTGGACGAACCAGACGCTGGCCGTGTTCACGCTATGGGCTGGAACGGTGTGGCTGTATAAGAACGGCGCGCGTAAGTACGGGTATGTGATGGCACTGGTTCCGGCGCTGTTCATGACGATGGTGAGCACAAGTTACATCCTGATTGCTCCGGAGGGACTGCACCTGCCGGAGGCGTACCGCTGGATCGGTTACGCTGTAGCCGCCGCGGTGACCGCAGGTCTGCTCGGACTGTTTGTGCGCTTTGCGCGGAAGAACGGATAGGAGGCTGTGGCACGATTTTTGTGGCTATCAACAAGAACGCAACGATATAGAAATGAAACAGTTCTCAATCTACATAGTTTTGCTCGCGCTGCTTGCTGTGTTGCCTGCGCATGCGCAAGAACCTGCAGCTGTTGAGCAGCCTGCGGACGAGTTCATTGCGGACTCGTTGGTCGTAACCGACAGTGTACCGCCAGTGGTGCTGACTTATCCGCAGATCCTGCTGGATATGCCGAACGTACATATCGAGCAGGACAGCCTGATCACCCTGCTGATGGAGGAGAAGATTGCGGGTGTGGAGCGCGGCGAGACGGAGCGTCCGGGCTACCGCGTGCAGGTCTATTCGTCCAACCACCCGCAGCGCGGCAAGTCGGAAGCCCTGCTCATCGAGCAGCGCATCAAGCAGGCGATGAGTAACGTGCCGGTGTATGTGATCTACGCCTCGCCGTCATGGAAAGTGCGGCTGGGCGACTTCCTCAGCGAACAGCAGGCGGCAGAGCTGCGCGACGTGTTCAAAGGATTGTTCCCCGACCTGGCTGACTACACGTATATAGTGCGGGATCAGGTGAGAGTGAGATAGTTTAGTGTTTAGAGTTTAGTGTTTAGAGAATGGATTTACAAGCATTTAACCCGAAGGTGGAAGTGACGGACACGATCTCTGCGCATGTGGAGCAGGTCATCCGTGCACTGGGCGAAGACCCCGCACGCGAGGGTCTGCAACGCACGCCGCACCGTGTGGGTAAGTCGTTGCAGTATCTGACCAAGGGCTATAACGAAGACCCCGAAGCTATACTGCGTTCGGCGCTGTTTGAGGAGGATTACCGGCAGATGGTGGTAGTCAAGGATATAGAATTCTACTCGCTGTGCGAGCATCATATGCTGCCGTTCTTCGGGAAGGCGCATGTGGCGTATATACCGAACGGCAGGATCACCGGACTGAGCAAGATCGCCCGTGTGGTGGATGTGTTTGCCCGCCGCTTGCAGGTGCAGGAGCGTCTGACGACGGAGATCAAGGACTGCATCCAGCGCACCTTGAACCCGCTGGGCGTGATGGTGGTGATCGAAGCCGAACACCTGTGCATGCAGATGCGCGGCGTGCAGAAACAGCACTCGCTGACCGTCACCTCGGATTTCACCGGTGCCTTCAACCGCAAGGAGACACGACAAGAGTTCCTCAACCTGATACTAAACGCTCCCAAGTAGGAGCGTTTTTTTAATCAAAGGTCCACTTGATGCCGAGGCAGGGATTGCACATGAACCCGTTGCCGGAGAAATTGTAACTGAACTCAATCTCCGTGCCGATATTCAGGTTCGGGCACTTGAACCAGCGTCCGACATTGTACCACAGTTGCGGTTCGCTGATCATCACGAACGACTGCCCGGCATCGTTGCGCTGACCCCATATATCCAGAAACCCCGAGAACCGCAGTCCGGGCGCGGTGCAGAAGTCGTCACAGCCCCAGACGAAGGTGAACTGCAGCGGCACGTTGTTGCGAAAACCGTTAGCCGGGTTGGCGATGTACTTGTAGAGCAGCTCGAGGTTGAAGATGTTCTTGTAATCCGGCGTGTGCAGGCAGTAGTTCAGTCCGAGCAGTGCCGCGTGGTTGATACCGTAGCCGTAGAGCGTTCCGCCGGCACCTTTGCCTATACCCAAACCGCCGTTGTACTCGATCTGTATGCTCAGGTCTTTGGCTTTGGTCTGCTGCCAGAAGTTCAGGCAACGGGCTATCTCGCCGTACATCATGAACGGCGTGTTGTCGGGGTCAGTGGGATGAATAGCGTAGTCGATATCGATGAACGCGAAGGTGTTGCCCCATTTGTCGGGGTAGAACAGCTCGAGCGTGGTGGTCACACGCGGTGAACGCTGGTTGGCGCACGCGGTACCCAGACTGCCGAAGTCGTAGTAGATCTGCACATTCGTGCCTGCACGCACTGCCAGCGAGGGCATCGTCAACATGGCTATGACGCCAAACAGAGACAACAGGTGTATGGGACGAAGAATCGTTTTCATGGTAATCGTTTTTTGATAATGGCTTGCAAAGGTACAAAAAAAAGTACAATTTTGCAAATAAATGCTCGGGAAAATTTGCATATTTGAAAAAAAAATTGTAACTTTGTGCGGATTTGTGCGTAAGCACATTATTTTCGTGTGCATATATGCGAAATATTACAACGCATTTATACTAACAAGACAATATGGAAAAACAATTTAAGTTGTGGAACGTGATCGTAGGCTGGGTGGTCTTTGCCATCGCCGCTGCCACGTATCTGCTGACTATCGAGCCGACCGCGTCGTTCTGGGACTGCGGCGAGTTCATCTCTTCGGCTGACAAGCTGGACGTGGGTCACCCTCCCGGAGCGCCGTTCTTCATGCTGATGGGGCACTTCTTCTCGCTGTTTGCGAGTGACGCGTCGCACGTGGCTATGTGCGTGAATGCGTTGTCAGCCCTGGCGAGTGCGTTCACTATCCTGTTTCTGTTCTGGACGATCACCGCGCTGGCGAAGAAACTCGTCAAGCCGGACAGTCTGGCGCATATCATCGCGCTGCTGGGTGCAGGTACTGTAGGTGCGCTGGCCTATACGTTCAGCGACACGTTCTGGTTCTCGGCCGTCGAGGGCGAGGTGTATGCGTCGTCGTCACTGTTTACGGCGGTAGTGTTCTGGCTGATATTGAAGTGGTACGACCACGCGGACGACGAGGGTTCGGACAAATGGCTGATACTCATCGCCTACCTGATGGGGCTCAGTATAGGTGTGCACCTGCTGAACCTGCTGACTATACCGGCTATCGTGCTCGTGTATTACTTCCGTAAGTACGAGTTCTCGTGGGGCGGCGTTATTCTGGCTTTCCTTGCCTCTGTAGGTATCCTGGCGTTCGTGCTGTACGGCATTATCCCGGGTGTACCGACCATCGCGGGCTGGTTTGAGTTGGCGTTCGTCAACGGCTTGGGCTTGCCGTTCAATACAGGCTTGGCAGTCTATCTGGTGCTGCTGGCTGCTGCACTCGTTTGGGCTGCTGTGAGCACCGCTAAAGCCGAGAAGATCGGTGTGCAGGAGATCATTGCTTTCCTCTGCGCCTTCACGCTTGCCGGCACGCCGTTCCTCAGAGAGAGCGTGCTGATCGGTGTACTGGTAGTAGCAGCGCTGGCGGCTATATTGTTTGCGAAGAAAGAGCTCATCTCTCCGCGCCTGCTGAACACCGCGAGTCTGATGATAGCGGTGATCATCATCGGTTACAGCTCGTACGCTGCACTGGTCATCCGTTCGAATGCCGACACGCCGATGGATCAGAACAGTCCGGATAACGTCTTCTCGCTCAAGTATTATCTGAACCGCGAGCAGTACGGCGACACGCCGCTGCTGTACGGACAGACCTACAACGCACCGGTTGAGCTGGAGATACGCGGGAACATGTGTATCCCCGTGGAGAAACAAGGGCACGCACAGTACGCTCCCGCTCCGCGCGTAGAGGGAGAGAAAGACCACTACGCTATCACCGGTTACAAGACGCAGTACGTGTATATGAAGGAGTTCATGATGCTGTTCCCAAGGATGTGGTCGGCACAAGGCTCGCACGTAGGTGCATACAAAGAGTGGGCGAACATCAAAGGCCGCCGCGTGCGCTACGACTACTGCGGACAGCAGAAGACGGAGTACGTACCGACCTTCGGCGAGAACCTCCGATTCTTCTTCCGCTACCAAGTGAACTACATGTACTGGCGATACTTCATGTGGAACTTCTCAGGTCGCCAGAATGACCTGCAGGGCTACGGCGAGATACACAAAGGCAACTGGATAACAGGTTTCCACGCTATCGACAATGCGATGCTCGGTGACCAGGATATGTTGCCCACCGAACTCAAAGAGAACAAAGGACACAATGTGTATTACATGCTGCCGCTGCTGCTCGGACTGATCGGTCTGATTTGGCAAGCGACAAAGACCGGCAGCAAACAGGTCAAAGAGAACGGTCTGTTGAAGGCTGTCAAGGATTATGCGGGTCTGCGCTCGTTCACTATCACCGCGCTGCTGTTCCTGCTGACAGGTTTGGCTATCGTGGTGTATCTGAACCAGACACCTTATCAGCCTCGTGAGCGTGACTATGCGTACGCAGGCTCGTTCTACGCGTTCTGTATATGGATCGGTTTCGGTGTGCTGGCGCTGATTGACAGCATATCGCAGTCACTTAGATCCGAGAGCGGCAAGGCGCTGGCGGCCACTGCAGTGACCTTGGTGACCCTGCTCGTGCCGGCACAGATGGCTTCGCAGAACTGGGACGATCATGACCGTTCGCAACGCTACGTCTGCCGCGACTTCGGTGCGAACTACCTCAAGTCCTGCCAGCCGAACGGCATCATCTTCTCGAACGGCGACAACGATACCTTCCCTCTGTGGTACAACCAGGAGGTGGAGGGTGTAGGTACAGACCTGCGCGTATGTAACCTCAGTTATCTGCAAACAGACTGGTACATATCCCAGATGAAACGTCCGTACTACGACTCGCCGGCACTACCTATCTCGTGGGAGTACAAGGACTTTATGCCCGGCACGAACGAGGTGGTGTGGACTGACAACCGTCTGGGACAGCCGCTGGAGGTAAGCAAAGCCTTCCAGTTCCTGCGCTCGGATGACCCGAAGACGAAGAACCGCGAGGGTGAGAACTACCTACCCTCTGACCAGCTCTACGTGCTTGCACCGGACAGCAGTCACATCAACATGAAGAAAGCCCGCCGGTTCACGCGTTCGGAGATGATGATCATGGAGATGCTCAGCCAGAACAACTGGCAGCGTCCGATGTACTTCGCCGTGAGTGTGGGCCCGGACTACTATATGGGCTTGGAACCGTACTTCGAGTGCACAGGTCTGGCGTACAGGATCACACCTAACCGCTCGCCGAACAACCAGCCGCGCGTGGCGGTCGAGGAGATGTACGAGAATATGATGAACAAGTTCGAGTACGGCAACTGCAAGGCGGAGGGCATCTACCTGGACGAAAACACCCTGCGCATGTGCCGCACACATCGGATGATGTTCTCGCAACTGGCAGAGGTGCTAGTCAACCGCAAGGATTATGAGCGCGCATCGGCTGTGCTCGATAAGGCGTTTGAAGAACTGCCGGGCACGAATGTCAACTACGACTACACCGCAGCGTCGATGGCTATACTGTACCTGCGCATGGGCGAGAAGCAGAAAGCCGAGCCGATCCTGCGCGAGGTAGCCAAGACATGCGCCGAGTATATCCAGTGGGGCAAGAGCCTGAGCAAGGATCACCGCAAGGCGATGAAAAACACCATCGATCACTACGATGCCGTGCTGGGCTATATCCTCCAGCAGTGCGAGCGCAACGGTCTGCACGAGATCGTTGAGGACTACTACCGCGTCTATGACGAGGCTGGAGTGTAGCAACAAAGCAGGTATATAACAATGAGAAGAGGATACATCGCTTGGATGTATCCTCTTTTCTTTTCTGACCGACAAGCCTTACTTCACGCGGCGCTCGGGAATACGAGCTTTCTTACCGGTGAGGTCACGCAGGTAGTAGAGTTTCGAACGGCGAACTTTACCGTACTTGTTAACCGTGATCGACTCAATGAAAGGTGAGTCCATCGGGAAGATACGCTCAACGCCTACGTTGCCCGACATTTTACGAACCGTGAAACGCTTCTTGTCCTCGCTGCCGTGAATAGCAATCACGTCGCCGCGGAACTCCTGAATACGCTCCTTGTTACCTTCCTTAATACGATAGGCTACAGTGATCTGGTCACCGGCCTTGAATGCAGGAAACTCTTTCTTCTCGCCTGCAAATGCTTGTTCAGCAATCTTAATCAAATCCATAAGATTATTTTCTCATTTACTCATTTACTATTTAGTCATTTATTTAATGACATCATAGCAAACTTACACCATTGTACAGAGGTATATACTACTGTTCGGTTGACCTACTATTTGGCTCATCCCTATCTATTCGCCAGAGACCTCTGTCGGATTTAGCGCGCAAAGGTACAACTTTATTTTCAATTATGCAAGAGTTTTTTGAAAAATGTGGCGTTCTGTCAGGCATTTTTGTGCATTTTGTAACCTCAAGTCATCTATTCCGCTTGCTACTTACACTTTGCAAACAAAATCACTGCTTTCCGTGACAATTTGTCACCGTTCACAAGCCTTCGCTGTCTATTTGCAAACAGCAGTTTTCAAAATGAGCGAAAAATATGCTATAAAACATGTTTTTTGTAAAAAAATTTGCATATATGGATAAATTGTTGTACTTTTGCATCGTGTTTTTCATGGTATTAGATTTAAGGTTAATGAAGATTGGGTTGCCGGGAGGCAATCCTTCTTTTTTTTGTCTCAATGCAGAAGAATAAAAAACGCGCAGCTACATCGTAGGCTGCGCGTCGTCTTTATGGTACTCGATGAGTCCCTCCATAGGACTCTGTACGATCGTTGCCAGTTGCACGTAGTTGTTGCGTAGCACTTTCTCGAGTATATCCTTATAATAATATGCAATCGAGCCCACGAAGCCTACGGGCACGGGCGGGTATTGCTTCAGGATGCGTTTGACGAAGTCCTCAAAATGGTAGTACACGAGGTCATGGATCATTGCGTTATCTATATGGTCGACGCAGAACTTGCTGAGCGAGGCAAGGAAACGGTTGGGGAAAGGCTGACGATAGACGCGGTCGATGATCTCCGCCTGCGTGAGGTTATACTCCTTAAGAAACTGCTCCTTGAGTTCGTCCGTCAACTGGTTCTTCAGCAGATCAGCCACCAGCCGTTTGCCTAACACGGCGCCCGATCCCTCGTCACCGAGGATGAACCCGAGTGCGGGTACGTTCTTAACAAACTTCTCGCCGTCGTACAGGCAGGAGTTAGAACCTGTGCCAAGGATGCATGCGACGCCCTCCGTGTGCTGCAACAGTGCACGCGCTGCACCCATCATGTCCGAATAGACCTCTACCTCCGCATGACGGAACACTGACACGAGCGCGTCGTGCACCAAGGGAGATTTTTCCGGTGTACAGCCTGCACCATAGAAGTATATGCGGCGAACCGAACCCACCCACAGCAGTTGTCCCATCTGCGGCAACAACTGATCAGAGATGTTCTGCCGGATCTGCTCCTGCGTGAGGAAGAACGGGTTAATACCTTCCGTCTTGAACTCCGACCTCTGACCGGAAGCCGTGAGTAAGCACCAGTGGGTCTTCGTGGACCCTGAGTCTGCAATTAAAATCATCTTATTTGTGATTTGCTATTTGTGATTTGTTACAATGTAATCGATTAACACGCTTACAGCCTCCTCCTGCGGGATATTCATGCGGATGCATGTCTTTCCCTCATAGAGGCTGACTTTGCCTCGTGCCGCACCTACATAGCCGTAGTCGGCATCCGCCATTTCGCCGGGACCGTTGACTATACAGCCCATCACACCGATCTTCAGGGTGCGCAAGAACGGATGATCCTTCTCTGCCTCGCGGAAAGCCGCCTTGACAGCCGCGATAGTATCTTCCAGCCCGAAGAGTGTTCGTCCACACCCCGGGCACGACACGAACTCCGTCTTGTAGCGCATCACGCCTGCCGCTTGCAGTATATCCTTGCTCAGCCGTTCCAACGCTTCGTCGGAGAAATGCGGGTTATCGAGCACCAGTTGCTTGGCATCCTCCGCCCATAGCAAGCGTCCGCACTCCGCTGCTGCATGCAGGGCAAACAGTCCCCACTCTGTCACATTGGAGGAGTAATGTACTATTTTCTCATTTTCGCATTTTGTCATTTCCACATTTGCTCCGTGGTAACGGATGGATTCGGAGTCCGCAAAATAGTCGCGTATAGCGCGCGCTACGGGTATCTCCGCCTCCGGCGCCTCGGAGAGCGACACGCGGATAGTATCGCCTATACCTTCCGCCAGCAGCGCACCGATGCCTACGGCAGATTTGACACGTCCGTCTTCGCCCTCACCGGCTTCGGTTACGCCAAGGTGCAAGGGGAAAGCCATGTGCTCACTGTCCATCGCTTTTACCAACAGCCGCATTGTATCCACCATCACGCGGGTGTTCGAGGCTTTGATGGAGATGACTATATCCGTAAACTGCTCATCCACCGCCACGCGCAGGAACTCCATCACGCTCTCGCACATGCCTGCCGGCGTGTCGCCATAGCGCGACATGATTCGGTCAGACAGACTGCCATGGTTCACACCAAGCCGAATAGCCGTCTTGTGCTGCTTGCAAATCGTCAACAACGCGGTGAAGCGCTCGCGCAAACGCTGCAGCTCGGCAGCATATTCCTCGTCGGTGTAATCAATATGCTTGAACTTACGCGCGGGATCAATATAATTACCCGGGTTAACGCGCACTTTCTCCACCACCTGAGCCGCAGCATCCGCCACATCCGCCTGAAAATGCACATCCGCCACCAGTGGCAGACTATCACCTACTGTGGGCAACAGCTGCTCACGTATCTGCCTGAGGCTCTCTACTTCACGCAGTCCTTGCGTAGTGAAGCGCAGTAGTTCGGCACCTGCCTCGCGGCAACGCATAGCTTGCACCACACTGCCCTCAATATCGTTGGTCGAGGTGTTCGCCATCGTCTGAATACGAATGGGGAAATCGCTGCCTATGCAGAGCGCTCCGACATGTGTTGTACTTGTCTTTCGACGAGTGTAGTTTGCAAAATCCATAAATTTATCGACTATTTACACCGAATACTTCGGTAATATTTGCGTTTTCAAATTATTTGTCGTATCTTTGTAGCCGCTTTTGCAAAAAAGCAGATTTTTCTCATAATGGAGAATCAGTAGCTCAGCAGGTAGAGCACATCCCTTTTAAGGATGGGGTCCTGGGTTCGAGCCCCAGCTGGTTCACAAGGCGACGAGGATGATCCTCGTCGCTTGTTTTTTTCCCTTTATACGTCAAAGAATCCCAGCTGCGAGATAGCGGTCAGCATACGACCGATATACTCGTTATCCGGCTCCGTCCAACGGAAACCGAGCCGCAGCAACACTTGCGAGGTGTAAGCGTTGTTACGATCGACTATCTGCGTGGGCTGTCCGTGGGCGATGTTCTGGTAGGCTACCATCGTGGTGAGCAGCGACGCTTTCTGCGGGTCTTGCGCGGCCTGCTGCATTGCCAAACCGAACACTTCCGGTTCAACAAACTGCATCTTTGTTCCCACCTTATCCAGCACCTGCAGCACGTTTCCTAACAGACGCGTGTGCGTGTTGTACGGCTGGAAGACGGTACACTCCTTCGGTGTAGTAGCCAGCAGCACGATTGCACGGGCAGTCTCGTTGATAGGCGAGAACTCCGTCGGCTGGTCGTATTGCTCGTACGGACAGCAACCAAGCATGTTAAATATCTTGATTCGTCCCATATAACTGTTTGTCGAGAAGTTCACCTGGAACTCACCGTCATAGCTTCGTGCCGCGAGGTTACCCACACGCATAATCTTCGCTCGCAGACCTTTGGTGGCTACGGCATCGAGGATCAGTCGGTCGGCAAGGAACTTCGAGTGCATATACTGGTTACCCAGGTACTGCCCGAAGAAGATGTTCCGCTCGGTCAGTACGGGTGCCGGCGCATCGCTGCCGACCCACACACCACCGGTGGAGGTCGTCGATACATGCACGAGTGCCGCGCCTGTAGCCAAACAGAAATCCACACAACGCTGTGCGCCGCCGATGTTCACATCCTCGATGTCCGTGCCTTTGGAGAAGTGCTTAACGTTCGCCGCACAGTTGAAGACGGTGTTAATGGATGAATGGATGAATGGATTAACGGGTGAAGGGAATTCACTGGTAACATCGCCCGGTACGACGAAGATGCGCGTACCGAACAGGTCATCGAAGCGGCGGCTGAAATAGTAGAACAGCAGGTTACGTACGCGCCGTTCGGCATCCGCCTGACTCTTACCGCGCACAAGACAGGTGATGGTCTCTGCATTCGAGTCAATGAGTTCCTTGAGCACATGAATACCGAGGTACCCCGTTGCGCCGGTGAGCAGCACATTCCCCAGTGCTTGACGCTCGCCTGTGCGGAAGGTCTCCAGGGTGTTTGCTTGCAGCAACTCATTGATGGCACTATAGTCAAACTCCGTTACCTCATGATCCACTGCCGGTGTCTGTTCTGCGCTTGCACTGCCCTCAACGAGCTGCGCCAAGTCGCGCGGCGTGGGATGTGCAAACAGATCAGCATAAGCTATATGCTTGCCGGCCTTGTCGGCTTCGATGATGACGCGTGTCACCATAAGCGAGGTACCGCCGAGTTCGAAGAAGTTATCCGTTGCCCCGACCTTTTCGAGCATCAGCACACCGGCGAAGATGTCGGCAAAGAGCTTCTCCGTGTCGTTGGCAGGAGCTACGTAATCATGATCATCCGCCTGAATCTTCGGTGCAGGCAGCGCACGTTTGTTGACTTTCTGGTTCTGATTGAGCGGAATACTATCTATCTGCATCGTGGCAGCCGGCACCATATACGGCGGTTTGCGCTCGCGGATGAACGCATTGAGTGCCGACACGTCAACCGGTTTGTCGCTCACTACATAAGCAGCAATATACTTGCCTCCGTTCGGGTAGTCGAAGGCCTGCACCGTAGCATCCTTGATGCCCTCATACTGACGGATAACAGCTTCCACTTCCTTGAGTTCGATACGGAATCCGCGGATCTTCACTTGTCCGTCACGGCGACCGACAAACTGGATATTTCCATCCGGCAGATAGCGTACTATATCGCCTGTGCGATAGCAGCGTTTGCCGTCCAATGACACAAATGTCTCAGCTGTACGTTCCGGCAGGTTCAGATAACCGCGGCTGACCTGCGGACCGCTGACCCACAACTCGCCCGTTGCGCCCAATGGCAGACGTTGACCGTTGGTGTCCATGATGAACAGCTGCAAGTTGTCCAGCGGTTTGCCGATAGGTATATGCTGTTCGTATTCGCGAACCAGGTACGTCGTTGTGAAGATCGTACACTCCGTCGGGCCGTAGCCGTTGTGCATCTTGTAGTTTGCTGGTGGGTTCAAGGCAGAGAGCGCCTCGCCTCCTACCGACAGGTGCTTGAGCGAATGACACTCGACGTTCGTTGCAAACTGGTAACCGATCTGCGTAGTCATGAACGCGTGGGTAATGCCTTCGCTATCGAAGTATCGCCCGAGTTCCGGCAGGTTAAGCCGCAGGTCTTCGGGAACGATATACACCGCTGCACCGGAGGTCAATGCTGGGTAGAGATCCATCATGCACGCATCAAATCCGAACGAAGCATAGGCTGCCACCTTATCGCCTTCGTGCAGATCGTAGTAACGCTTGTACCAGTGGCAGAACGCTACGAGGTTGCCGTGCTCGAGCATCACGCCTTTCGGCACACCGGTCGAACCGGATGTGTAGAGGAGGATGAAGAGATCCGACGGGTACTTTTCGATAGTTCGATTTTTCGATGTATCGATATTTCTATTATTCGAAAACTCTTCAAACTCTTTCTCGGTGAGGAGCATGCAACTATTGGCGTCTTGCTGCATATAACTCAGTCGCTCTTCGGGATAGCTCGGGTCGAGCGGCAAGTACGCGCAGCCGGTTTTGAGGACTGCCAGCGCACCCAGCACCATCCACTCACTGCGCTCGACCTTAATGGCGATCACGTTCGTTGTCGGATGGAGGCCTGCAGCAATGCGGTCTGATATTTCGTCCACCTCACGATAGGTGAATCGTTTGTCGCGATAGACGAGTGCGAGGGCGTCAGGCGTCTTCTGCACCTGTGCCTTGAACAGGGAGAGGATCGTTTGCGTATTGTCGTAGTCAACATGTGTCTGATTGAAGCTGTCCAGCAACTTCGCTTGGTTATCGTCCATCAGTGAAACGCTGCGCAATGCTGCCTTGGCATCTGCCGCGAAGCCACGTATAGCGTTGGCTACGGATTGTGTGAGCGACTGCATGAGTTCGCGGCTGTAACGACCGTTGTCGTACTCGATAGCTACGCTCGGTTGACCGTCGACCTCCACGATATAGAACGCAATCTTGAACTTCGGCACGTTGAGTTCCATGTTCTCGGTCTCGATCGCCTTTCCGTTCACCTTATATTCGCTGAGCACACCCAACTGATATGCAAACATGATCTCTGCCGTCAGGTCGTAGTCTGCGGCGATCTGCGCGAACGGATAATTCTCGTGGGCGAGGGTCTGTTCGAACTTCGCGCCGGTCTCGCGGATGAAATCATGTACGGTCTGGTCGGTGATCTTCGTGCTGAGCGCGAGCGTGTTAACCATCATTCCCATGGTGTTTGCCATCTTCAGGTTACTGCGACCGTTGGAGATCGTCGTGATACACAGCTCGTCCGCATTAGCGAAGCGCGCCAAGGTATAGAATACCGCTGCGAGCGTCACGCCGGCAGGTGTAACTTCCGCGCCTTGTGCCAACTTCTCGGCAGCAGGCAAGTCGATAGGTGCATATACTTGCCCTATCTCGCCATCCTTGGGGTTCGTCAGGTCAGCAGCCAGTTCGGTCACACCTTCGATCTCGGCGAGTTGCGAGTGGAAGAACTCCTTGGCGGCGGCATACTCCTCGCCGGTCTGTGCGGCTTGTTCGTCCGCCACAAACTGCGCGTACGAGCACATCTCACGGTCTATCGTTTCGCCGTTCAGCAGTGCACAGAGTTCGTTAAAGAACACGTCGTATGAAGCGCCGTCACAAACGAGGTGATGCACGTCGCAGTACAGGTACAACGCCTTCTCCGTATGCACGATACTGAACCGGCACAAGAGGTCTTTGCTCAGGTTAAACGGCCGCACGAACTCTGCGCGGTAGGCATCGAGTTCGCTTTCTTTCAATTCCCGGCTCTCGACCTTCAGTTCCTGGCTCTCAATGATCTGCTCCACGCCGGTATCGTTCGTGCGGAAATGTACGAACAGCTCGGGGTGGTTACCCGCCACCTGCAGCACTGCGGCACTCAATTGCTCGTCACTGATTGTCAGCGGCAGTCGCGCACGCATAGGTATATTGTATAGCGTGGAAGTCGGGTTCTTCATGCACTCGAAATACACGCCGGTCTGTGCGTGGCTGAGCGGATAAGGAGCCAGGACACTAGGTTCACTAGGGGAACTAGGATCACTCGGGGCGTTAGGGGTACTAGACGTGCCAGAGAGCAGAGCGTTTAGAATCTCGTTCTCGATGGCTTGGATGTTTGCTCCCTTGATGAGCATCTTGGCATCGAGTTGTAGACCGAAACGCTTATAGACCTGCGTAGCCAGTTTGATGGCTGAGATCGAACTCAGCCCGACGTAACGAAGGTCAGTCGTGATACCGAAATCGCGGTTGTTTACAATACCTGCCACAATGTCTGCCAACTGCTCTTCCAGCACATTCATCGGCGCAGCCTCCTTAGCCACATCGTCCGTCTGCGCTTTGGGTTCGGGCAGCGCGCGTTTGTTTACTTTCTGGTTCTGGTTGAGTGGGATTGCATCGATCTGCATCGTCACGGCAGGCACCATATACGGCGGTTTCTGATCCATGATGAACGCATTGAGCGCCTGTATGTCAATCTTCTGGTCGCTAACTATGTACGCCGCGATGAACTTACCGCCACTCGGATAGTCGAAGGCTTGCACCGTGGCATCCTTGATACCCTCAAACTGACGGATAACGGCTTCCACCTCCTTGAGTTCGATACGGAATCCGCGGATCTTCACTTGCCCGTCCTTTCGTCCGACAAACTCTATTTCGCCGTCATAACGGTAGCGAACAATGTCGCCCGTGCGATACACTCGCAGACCGCTTTCGGCTGAAAGACCGCTTTCGCTCAAAGACAAAAGACCGTCCTTCGGACTGAAAGACACAAAGGCATCCTTTGTTTTTTGCGGCTGGTTGAGGTAGCCCAAACCCACCTGCGGACCAGAGATGAGCAGTTCGCCTGCAGCGCCCCAAGGAACACGTTTGCCGTACTTGTTGACGATGAACAGTTGTGCCGTATCGTTGGCGCGACCGATAGGGATGTTCGGCTCGTTTTGCTTCACATAGTAACAGCTGACATACACCGTTGTCTCCGTCGGACCGTACGCGTTCTGGAAACGATAGGTCGGCGGATTGAGTGACATGAGTTTTTCACCACCTGTTCCCAGATGTTGCAAGCACGGGATGTCCGGGAAGTTCTGCACGAGTTGTGTCGCCACTTGGGTGGTCATGAAGATATGCGTGATCTGTTCGCGCAGGATATATTCGTGAATGGCATCGAGGTCAAAACGTATATCGTCTCCTATAACGTACATCGCAGCGCCGGCGGTCATACAACCCCAGAAATCGCACATGAACGCATCGAAACCGTACCCCGCATAAGTTGCGTACTTGCTTTCCGTCGTCAGCCCGATGCGCTTGGTGTGGAACTTGCAGAATGTGAGTATATTCTTCTCGCTGAGCATCACCCCTTTCGGTGTGCCTGTCGTGCCGGAAGTGTAGAGCAAGATAAACGCATCTCCGCCCTCATATTGTGCAGCGTCGGCACGCATAAAGTCCAGGCGCTCGGCAGGGTACGAACTATCCAGCGGCATTGCTGTATAGCCGGCTTTGGCTATCGCCAGCGGCACGATAGCCATCTGTTCGTTGCGCGGTACGGAGTAACCTATCACATGCTCGCCGCAGCGCTGGGTATATTGCGGATCGATGGTGTCGGAGAGGCGGTCTACCTCGGCGTAGGTCAGACGTCTGTCACCTGCCACCACACAGATAGCGTCCGGCTGCTCGGCTACATGTTGCTTGAAGATCTCAACCAGACTGCCTTCAGCAGCCTCAGGGGCTTCGGGGTTACGCTCATCCAACCATTGCAGTTGGCGCGGTGAGCAGTATTCTATCTCGCTTACTTTGTCCGCTGTGAGCATCGAACGAACAATCATCGTGTACGCCTCTGCCAGTTCGGCGAGGAACGCCTCACTGTAATCCGCCGTGTTGTAACTGAGTTTGAGGGAATATTGCCCGTTTATCTCAAATAGTTCAGCGCAGAGTTTCCATCCGGGAGTCGGACGACGCAGATCGGTGTAAGGCACGAGGGTCTCACCCAGGTGCAGACCGCGTTTGTCTGCCAGTACCGAACCTTGGTACACGAACATCACCTGGTTGTTCAGCCCGAGGTCGCGCACGGCATCCTGATAGGCATAGTATTGATAGCGTTGCGTAAGTTGCAGTTGCTCATCCATGCGGCTGAGCATGTCGGCTATCGGAGTTTCGGCGGTTGTCTGCATGAATACCGGCAGGGTGTGCACCATCATTGTGATTGAGCCCAATGTCCGGCGGTCGCTACGTCCCCAGAACGCTGTGCAGTACGAAGCTTTCTCTTCGGCGCTGTAGGTCGCCAACAATTGTGCAAAAGCCGTCTGCATGATTACGCTTTCTTTCACGCCAAAGCGTTTCTCTATCGCCTGTACATCCTCCTTGCTGAATCCCAATGCGAAATGCTGATAACGGCTTCTTTCAACTTGTGCCTTTTCGGCATCCGCTTTCGCTTCGGGTATAGGCAGCGAATCCGTATCAGCAGCATCACAGAAGGTCTTGGCGTACCAACCGCGTGCTTCACCCATCAGCGTCTCATCCGCACGTTGCTCAGTTTCGGCTGTAGCTATCGCCGCGCCGTCCATCATCTCGCCAGCAGGGCGCTTTCCGTTGTACAGGCGCTCTATATCACGCAAGAGCAAGGTTACAGAGAAACCGTCTGCCAGCACATGGTGCAAGTCGATGTAGAGATAATGGTGTACGGTGTCTGGTGTATGGTGTACGGTGTAGATCTCTGCGCGATAGAGTTTAGCACTATGAACATCCATAGTTTTGGCAAAACCCTCCTGGACAGCCTTCCATTCTTCCGCATTCACTTCCCGCAGAGATACGCTGAACGTTCCCTCTCCGCTCTCTATCTCCGGCACTCCTTCGTCATTGACCACGATGTGACTGCCGAGATATGGGTGCGCGCACAGCGCATCCTGCACGGCTTGCTGCAGACGATTGAGGTCGGCATCATCGGGTAATGCGAATAGTACGGGGTTCTGATAATTATACTCGTCTGAAACAGACGTCTCACAGGCATAATACACGCCTGCTTGTGCTTGGCTTAAGGGACTTTTCATGGCAATTTGGTCTTATAGCCGCCATCAATGGCGGCTGTTATTCTATCGCGAAGATGTTCTTAAACCCGCTCATGCGGAAGATATCGGCTACATCTTCATTCAGATGGATGATACGGATTGTGCCGCCTTTGGCTTCGCTCTCGCGCTTGAGTTGCATAAAGAACCGCAGGCCTGCAGAGGAGATATACTCCATCTCGCTGCAGTCAATGACGAGCGCCTTGTCGGCAATATCGAGCACCTGCTGCAAATCGTCAGCCTGATCGGTAGTGGCGATGGTATCCAGTTCGCCAATAAGTTGAACGGTTGTCTCTTGTCCGTTCGGTTGAATGTTCACTTGCATATTATATGTTTTTTAGAATTATCAATTCGTTTACCGCATTCACCCGGCGATAACTCAGATCGTCGGCTATCTGCCTAACCAAGGCTATGCCCAAACCGCCTATCTGCCGCTCGGCTGTGACGGCATCGGTATCCACTTCCGCCTGCTGTGTAGGGTCGAACTTCCCGCCATTATCCCGTAAAGTCACTATTAATTGCTGACCGCTGATGGCTGATTGCTGATCACTGATAGTTTTCACCTCTATCTCCATCCAATCCGCCCCGGAGTAGTTGATGATGTTCACCACCATTTCCTCTATCGCCATCTCTGTTTTCTTCAGCACACGGGGATTCATTCCTGCACAGAGTCCGTAGTTATGCAGTGCAGTACGCAGTTCAGGCCAACGTTCTATTTTGCACTCCACACGCAGTGTCAACGGTTGCACCGCGCTCGTTTTGGTGATGGTCATCAGCGTTATATCGTCCGTGGGTTCAGCCGAACCGATATACCGTTTGACGGCACCGGGCAGGTCTTCGTTTTTCGCTACTATATCTGACCAGTGCTTCATTCCTAACATCTCTCGTGCGCTATTGCGTGCTTCTGTAACGCCGTCCGTATATAGCACCAAGGTTTCGCCTTGACCGACCATACATCCCTGTTCAACAAACTGATACTTACCGTCATATCCTAACGGAATATTCGGCTCAATAGGGAGAGGGTGTATGGTGTGAGGTGTAAGGTGTAAGGGCGGGCAGTGTCCGGCATTGCAGTAGGTCAGTTGCCCGGTCGGAATATGCAGTTTGCCGATAAACGCCGTTACGAAGGTAAATGACGGATTATTCTCACTCAACACGGCATTCATCTCTTCCATGATTGCTCGGGGAGAGTTTGCACGTACTCCCGCAGCTCGGAAGAGGTTTACCGCCGCACTCATGAACATTGCCGCCGGCACTCCTTTACCAGTCACATCGCCGATGATGAACCATAGTTCATCCTTTTCGCGGTGGAAATCGTACAGGTCACCTCCTACCTCGCGCATTGGAAGCAGATGTGCTTGCAATGCGACATCTCCGTTCCCTTCAGCTGCTCTCTTCTCTGCTTCATCCTTTAATATACCCATCTGAATGTCATGAGCGATCTGCATCTCTTTTTCCAGCACTTTGTTCGCCGTCTCCACGCGAGTGAACGCATCGTGTTCCTTGCGTATATGACGTAACAGCAACCCTATTACCAATATACCCGACAGCAGCACCGCGAACGTGATCAAACTAATGGCTGCAATTTCTTCGCGTATATGGCACTTCGGCACATTGATTACCAATCGCATAGCCGTCGGCTCCAGCACTTTCTCCAGTACAATCATGTCGCGAAACTCTGTCGCGTCCTCGCTTCCGACCATCAGCGTGCCGTCTGCACTGAACAACTGACAAACGGCATCGTCGTAAGGCTTGATGTCCTCTAACAGTTGCCCTGTCCAAACCAAAGTATAATCCGAACCGGCGACACCTACCAACTTACCGTCACTGTCATACACCTTCTGCGAATACGTGAACACCGGGTCCGCATGCGTACCGTCATTGTATGGCAAACTCCAATACCCTTCGTCTTCACCGCATCTCAAGGCACCGATATACCAATCGCGCTCCGGGTAAGGGATTGTTCCCATGGCATCATATGTGATGACCGAATCTTCCTTCACACGGAACGCAGTCGGACAAGACCACTGCCCGGGAACTGGCGAACACTCGGGAAGGAAAGTGACATAGCAGCAATATAAATTAGGATAATTCCATAGTACCGTCTCCAATAGTGCATATAAATTATCCTTGTCATCATCAAACTCCGGAAAATAATGCGTTATCTCGTCCGTCGCCTCGTGCATGTCGTACATCTCGAAGATGAAGTCCTTCTGCGCCAATTCCATCTTGTACTCCATCTGTTGCATCAGATCGGTTTTCTCACGACTATACGACACAAAGAACTGCACCGTCATCGCCATGACGAGAAACGCAGCACAGACTATAGGGAGAGATTTACGATTCATGCTACGCAAGGCTTACAGCACTACGTTCACTATTCGTCCGGGTACGACAATCACGCGCTTGGGCTGAGCACCGCCCAGTTGGCGGGCAGTCTCGCTGTGCGCCATAACGAGGCGTTCCACCTCGTCCTTCGGGGTGTCTTTCGGGCACTCGAGGGTGAAGCGCACCCTACCGTTGAACTGCACAGGGTACTTCTGCGTGTCTTCCACCAGATAGGCTTCGTTCACCTCCGGCCAATGGGCGTCGATAACGAATCCCTGACCACCGCAGCGCTCGTACATCGCCTCTGCGATATGCGGAGCGTAGGGCGCGAGAAGCACGGCGAACGGCTCAAGGATAGCACGTTTGGTGCACTTGAGGGCAGCCAGTTCGTTCTGCGCAATCATAAACGCCGGGATAGAGGTGTTGAACGAGAAGTTCTCAATATCCCACGTTACTTTTTTGATCAGTTTGTGCAGGCTGCGCAGCTCCTCGGCAGTCGGTTCGTCGTCGGTGATCTGCTCGTACATGTTCCACGCTTTCTTGAGGAACCGGTGTACACCGTCAATGCCGTTGGTATCCCAAGGCTTGGACATCTCCAGCGGGCCAAGGAACATCTCGTACAGGCGCAAAGTATCTGCACCGTACTTCGCGATCACATCGTCGGGGTTGACGACATTGAACATCGATTTGCTCATCTTCTCCACCGCCCAGCCGCAGATGTACATCTTCGGCATCGCAGTGCCCAGATATGGGTTATTCTCCACCTCCGAGCTGCTGCCGTCAGCGAAGACAAACTGCGCATCCTTGTACTCCGGCATCCAGGCGCGGAAGGCATCGATGTCCAGCACGTCATTGTGCACGATGTTCACGTTCACGTGGATCGGTTGCACTTTGTCTTTGTACTCGGGATTGTTGATGAGGTTGTAGGAGATATACAGGTTACCCGTCGCGCCTTCGCCTATATAACGGTACACGAAGTTCGAGCGACCTTGGATCATGCCTTGGTTGATGAGTTTGCGGAACGGCTCGTCCTTGCAAACTACACCTATATCGTAGAGGAACTTATTCCAGAACCGGCTGTAGATGAGGTGTCCTGTCGCATGTTCCGATCCGCCGAGATACAGATCCACCTGCTGCCAATAGTCATTGGCTTGTTTGCTTACCAGTGCCTCGTCATTGTGCGGATCCATATAGCGCAGGTAGTAGGCTGAAGATCCCGCAAAGCCCGGCATTGTGCACAGCTCCAGCGGATAACCGTTGTATGTCCAGTTCTCGGCATTGCCCAGCGGCGGACGCCCGTCCGAGGTCGGTTTGAAGTCCTTGACCTCAGGCAACTGCAACGGCAACTCATTCTCGGGCAGCGTGTAAGGCATGCCGTCCTTGTAATAGACGGGGAACGGTTCGCCCCAGTACCGCTGACGGCTGAAGATAGCGTCACGCAGGCGGTAGTTGACCGTCACGCGACCTATACCCGTGTTGGTGATGTACTCCTTCATCTTAGCGATGGCATCTTTGACCTCGAGGCCGTTGAGTATGCCGGAGTTCATCATTTTGCCTTCCTTGGCATCGAAGCTCTGCTCGCTGACATCTGCGCCCTCGATAAGCGGGATGATCGGCAGATTAAAGTGCTTGGCAAACGCGTAGTCGCGGCTATCGTGTGCCGGCACAGCCATGATTGCGCCCGTGCCGTAGCCGGCGAGTACGTAGTCGGATATCCAGATAGGAATCTCGGCATTCGTCAGCGGGTTAATCGCATACGAGCCGGTAAACACACCCGTCACCTTGCGGTCAGCTATACGCTCACGCTCGGTGCGGTGTTTCACCCAAGCGAGGTATTCTTCTACATCCTTGCGCTGCTCGTCGGTCGTCAGACGCTCGACGTACTCGCTCTCCGGCGCCAACACCATGAACGTCACGCCATATACTGTGTCGGCGCGCGTGGTGAAGATTGTGATGGGGTTATCTTGGCCTTTGATGTCGAACCGCATCTCTGCTCCCTCGCTTCGACCTATCCAGTTGCGCTGGGTCTCCTTGAGACTTTCCGTCCAATCTACCCTATCCAAGCCTTCGAGCAGCCGCGGTGCATAGGCACTCACACGAAGGCACCACTGTCTCATCACCCGTTGCTCCACGGGGAATCCTCCGCGCACGCTGAGTCCCTCGCTCACCTCATCGTTGGCGAGTACGGTGCCGAGTGCCGGGCACCAGTTGACCTTTGTGTCAGCCAGGTACGCGATGCGGTACTGCATCAAGCGCTCTTGTTGCTCGCGCTCGCTCAGCGTAGCCCATGTCGGGTCTTCAGCCTCGAAGCGGGCGATGAGTTCACTTATCGGTTTGGCTTTCTGCGCCACAGTGTCGTAGTAATGATTGAACATCTGGATGAATGCCCACTGCGTCCACTTGTAGAACCCTGGATCGCAGGTCTTCACCTCACGGCTCCAGTCGTAGCAGAATCCGATCTTACGGAGTTGACTGATATAGCGCTTGATGTTCTCGTTGGTGGTCACCTCGGGGTGCTGACCGGTCTGAATGGCATATTGCTCAGCCGGCAGTCCGTATGCATCAAATCCCATGGGATGCAACACATTGAAGCCGCACTGACGTTTGTAGCGGCTGTAGATATCCGATGCAATATACCCGAGCGGATGACCTACATGCAAACCTGCGCCTGACGGATACGGGAACATATCCAGCACATAGTAATGCGGTTTATCACTCTCATTACTCACAGCGTAGGCGTGGGCATTATCCCACGCCTGCTGCCATTGTTGTTCTATCTCTTGAAAATTATATTCCATATATCTCTATCATTTTTTCTCTTCCCACTGCGGTGTATAGGGAGCAGCTACAGTGCCTTTCTGATCGTCATTGCTGTAGGGGAATGTTTCCTTGGCTTCGAAGATGCGCTTCAGTTCGGGGGAATAGAAACGCAGCTGGATAGCACTGCCTGCTTCCGTAGCGGGCGATACGTAGAGCCAATACAGTCCTTCTATATATTGGGCTATTCCGCAACACTCGTCCCCCATGAAGGCTGCGAGTGTGCCTTCCGACTTGGCAAACGACACCTTGACGATAGCCGTCAACGAAGAGGTCATGTCGTTTTCCACCGTAATCTCCCACTTGGGGTCAGGCGTGTTACCCGGTTCAACATAAGGATCCACAGGTTCCTGATTCTTACAGCCTGCTACCAATACCGTGCAGAGCGCAATCAAACTGATGGCAAACCATCTGTTAGCAATTTTCAGAGACTTCATATTTTTGATATTTTTAAGATTATTCATAGCACTTCACTATTCACGCTGCAAAGATACAAAAAAATTCTCACAAATGCAAATTTTTTGTAAGATTTGCGTCTTTGGGGCAAAAACTCTCCCATTTTGCTTTTCAAAGATAGCAAAGCGGATTTTATTCGGGAAAATTGCACGATTAGGCGTGACGGGATTTGCAAATATAGGATATTTGTTGTACCTTTGTGCGCTTTTTTCGGGTTCGGGCTCCGAAAGTCGCCATAGACGACGCATGAGATGACGAAAGTTATTAGCAGCGTGTAGGATCTATCCAGCCGCCCGGCTCGTGTAATTTAATAGTTAAAAATACAATGTACGCAATTGTAGAAATGCAAGGCCAGCAGTTTCGTGTAGAGGCCGGCAAGAAATTGTTCATCAACCGCATGGAGACCGAAGCCGGTGCCACGGTTGAGTTTGAGAAGGTTCTGTTAGTAGACAAGGACGGCGCTGTTAAAGTGGGTGCGCCGTACGTCAAGGGAGCCAAAGTAGTATGCGAGATCATCGACAACGAGAGCCGTGGCGAGAAGATTCTTGTATTCCACAAGAAACGCCGCAAAGGTTTCCGCAAGTTGAACGGTCACCGTCAGGATCTGACCAACCTCGTAGTAAAAGAAATCGTTTGTTAAACCCCTTATTTAAATCCTAATCAATTATGGCACATAAGAAAGGTGTCGGTAGTTCCAAGAACGGCCGTGAATCAGAAAGCAAGCGCCTTGGTGTAAAAATCTGGGGTGGACAAATTGCAAAGGCAGGTAACATCATCGTGCGTCAGCGCGGTACGGTACACAAACCCGGTGCAAACATGGGTATGGGTTCTGACCACACACTGTACGCTCTGACCGATGGTATCGTAACCTTCACACGCAAACGCGACAACAAGTCGTACGTCTCTATCCAGCCGATAGCTGCTGAAGCATAAATCGGCGGAGACAACACAGCAAATCTCCTACCGAGGCTTCGGCTTTGGGTAGGAGATTTTTGTTTGATAAGACCGCAGCCAAGGCTGCTCAAAGACAAAAGACAAAAGACTAAAGACTAATATGTTAACATTAAAACAGATCTATGACAGCCCCGAGCAGATCATTGCGGGACTACAGAAGAAACATTTCGCCAATGCGGAGGAGACGATCAACCGCGTCATGGCTATTGACGGCGAGCGCAAAGCTGCGCAGCAGAAGAAGGACAACGCTTCCGCCGAGATGAACAAGATAAGCAAATCCATCGGTGCGCTGATGGCACAAGGCAAGAAGGACGAGGCGAATGCCGCCAAGGCGCAGACCGGCGAGCTGAAGCAGGCTATCGGGACTTACGAGCAAGAGATGGCAGCCAAGGAGCAAGAACTGACGAATCTGCTGCTCACTATCCCGAACGTACCCTACGCTATCGTTCCAGAAGGTGCGTCGGCTGAGGACAACCTCGCCGTCACCATCGGCAACTGGCCTAACCAGCCGATGATCGACGCTATCGCGAAGGACGGCGCAGTAGCCCTAAAGAACTGGGACGCAGCCACCGACGAGGCGATTGCTGCAGAGCGCATCGCCAAGAGCGAGAAGTTGCCGCACTGGGAGCTGGCGAAGAAGTACAACCTGATTGACTTCGACCTGGGCGTGAAGATCTCGGGCGCGGGATTCCCCGTATATATAGGTCAAGGTGCACGCCTGCAACGCGCGCTGATCAACTTCTTCCTCGCCGAGGCGAACAAAGCCGGTTATACGGAGATCATGCCGCCGACGGTAGTCAACGCCGCTTCGGGTTACGGCACAGGACAATTACCCGACAAAGAGGGGCAGATGTACCACTGCGAGGTGGATGACCTGTATCTGATCCCGACCGCTGAGGTGCCCGTGACGAACCTGTACCGCGACGTGATCATCGACGAGGATAAGTTGCCGATCAAGAACTGCGCCTACACCGAGTGCTTCCGCCGCGAGGCAGGCAGCTACGGCAAGGATGTACGCGGACTGAACCGTCTGCACGAGTTCTCGAAGATCGAGATTGTGCGTATCGACACGCCGGAGCACTCCGACGCTTCGCACAAAGAGATGCTCACGCACGTAGAGGGACTGCTCAAGAAGTTGGAACTCCCCTACCGTATCCTGCGCCTGTCAGGCGGCGATATGAGTTTCACCGCTGCGCTGTGCTATGACTTCGAGGTCTATAGCGAAGCCCAGCACCGCTGGCTGGAGGTCAGCTCGACGAGTAACTTCGACACCTATCAGGCTAACCGCCTCAAGTGCCGTTACCGCCGCACGGAGGACAAGAAAGTGACGCTCTGCCACACGCTCAACGGCTCAGCCCTGGCATTGCCGCGCATCGTGGCTGCCCTGCTGGAGAACAACCAGACGGAGGAAGGCATCAAGATTCCTGCCGCCCTGCAACCCTTCTTCGGCGACGACATGATCCGATAATAAACTTACAAAATTGAAGTGTTGCACGCTATGCAGCACTTCTTTTTTTGCTTGTATACCGCGCCGGACTTTGATACCGACATTGCATCGGATTGCATCACTCTCGACTTTGCCTCGACTTTGCCTCGACTTTCCCCCGACTTTCCCCCGACAATGGCCCGACTCAGACGGCCGTTTTTTGGCGCAAAAATGTGAACACTCCGAAGCAAAAATGTAAATAAAGAATGACAACAGACACCTTACATAGTAAGGTAAATGTAGCAAAATGCACGAAACAGGTGCATTTTTTTTGTGAAAAGTTGCTAATTAGAGAATTTTTGCGTAATTTTGTAGGCTTTTTATCGCGCGCATGCAAAATTACAGCCGGTAATGAATAGAATGGTAGTACATAGAACTCTTGTCGCAGGCATACTTATGCTTGTATCGCTATGCGCTTATCCGGCGCGCCGTTCGAATAATCGTACCGAGATGAATCACTATATCCGCGTGTCAGCCGATATAGCGTACGCGCGCGGCGTTGCACATGACGGGTATGTGACGGACGGCAGCCAAGTGTTGAGTCTACAGGAAGCCCAACAGATCATCGGCAGCGACAAGCTGGAGCGCGGTGTATCCGGCAACGGGTATTCGCCGGCGTTGGGTGTAGGTTACCGGTTGGCGTATGGTGCGTTCAGGCTGGATGCCGGTTTGGGCGCGGAGTACCGCAAGTGCAGCATGCGTCCGCACGATCTGGCAGATATACAGGCAGCGGGAACAGACGAGGAGGGCTTGGTGTATAACGGACATCACTCGTGGACAGGCCGGCGCACGGCGTTGCAGCATGTGGGGCTGAACGTGCCGGTGATGGTCGGTGGCGAGTGGAACAACGTGTGTGTGATGGCGGGTGTGAAGGCGAACATCGATGTGTGGGGCAGGAGTGCGGAGAAGGGATACTATTCGCTTGTAGCGGACTATGACCGGTATATGGATCCGTTCAGCAATATGCCTAATCACGGTTTTGTGAAAGATGAGCCTTACAGCTGCGAACAGCACGCTCAATCCACATCGTGGAGCATGCGTGTGTGTGCTGAGGTAGGTTACTGCGTATATGGCGGCGATGACGGCCGTTACCGCCGGAACGAATCGATCAGGGTGTATGTAAGCGCATTTGGCGAGTACGGTGTGATAGGTCAAGGTAGTTATACTCCGCTGCTGGTAGGCGCACGGGTGACGATGCTCGTGCCGCTGCCGAAGCAGAAAGCATGTACATGTTGGAAATTCTGATGAGAAAGTGGTATAGCATATTGGTAGTGTTAACCTGTAGCATGTTGCTATGGGCAGAGCAGGCACAGGCGGAAGCCATTACGATGGCAGACCTGCCGTACCTGTGTGACTTTGAGGACGATGACGAGAACGCCAACTGGGTACTCAATCCGTATATTGAGACCATCACCACCGAGAACCGTTGGATCATCGGTAGCGCACTGGCATATACCGGCAAGAAATCCATCTACGTATCGCAGGACGGCGGCAAGACGAATACTTATGCATCGACGAACAACGTACTGATAGCCTACCGCGACATTACCCTTGCGGCGGGCGATTACGACATCGCATACGACTGGAAAGGCTTGGGTAACAAGACGAAAGGCTACATGAAGGTTGTGTATGCCAATCGTCCGACTACCAGCATCAAGTGTATTGGCAACAGTGCTGAACCCTCATGGGTTAGTTCCTCCGTGCAACTAATGGGCGAGAACACCAGCCTCGTGGACGGTGATGCATGGCGTCACGTGCAGACACGGATTACTATCCCTGTAGCACAGGCCAACAAGACGACCACGCGACTGCTGTTCGTGTGGGTGAACACCGATGTGACAGTCAAGGACAGCATCACCTCCATCGCTCTGGACAACTTCCAGCTCGCCAAGGCGTCGCCCAACGATTACCCGAGTAATATACACGTCACCACACTCTTAGGAACCTCCACCATCAGTTGGGAAGGCAACTCAGAGAGTTACGAGGTGATGTACCGCAAGCGCGGTGAGGAAGACTTCAAGACTGTAGAGGCGAACGGCAACAGCGTAACGATAGAGAATGTCGAGTACGGTGCGTACGAGTTCTGGGTCTGCTGCGTGAACGGCGATGACAAATCCATCTACACCGTGTTCCCGACTGTGTATCTGTACGAGACGGATTGCTTTGACGCGCTGAACATGTACAACGCGGAGTTCGAGTACGGCACATGGGGACGCACGGGCAAGACCATCAAGGGGAACGAGCGTATAGACTACGGTTATGAGGACGTACGCAGCCGTCATACGACCCACTTCGACCTCACGGAGGTTGATCCGCGCACGGTCATCACGAACAGTCACGGCGACACATTAGCCTGCCTGAAGACCGTGCCGGAAGGCGAGTTTGGTTCGGTTCGTCTGGGTAACTGGGCAACGGGCAGCGAGTACGAGTCCATGACGTTCCACTACACCGTGGAGTCCAGCCAGATGGCTGTGATGCTCGTTCACTACGCGATGGTACTGGAGAACCCTAACCATACGGCAGTTGATCAGCCGCGTTTCACGCTCGATGTATTCAATGAGGAAGGCGTGTCGATAGATGCGAAGTGTGCCAGTGTGGATTTCCATGCTCCGGCAGGCGACGAGTGGAACGACCCCGAGGTGAAGGCACTGTGGCACGTGAATATGTGGTACGGAGCAGCCAGCGGCAGTTCCAGCAACGCGCATGAGATTAACTGGCAGGACTGGAAGACGATAGGCATCAGTCTGGATGATTATGTCGGTCAGACGCTGACCATCACGCTGACCTCGTACGACTGCGACCAGGGCGGACACTTCGGTTATGCGTACTTCATGCTCAACTGCACACGCGCCGATGTGGATGGCTTGCCATGGGGTGACGGCTCGACGACGCAGAAGTTCACGGCTCCCGCGGGATTCGACTACGCGTGGTTCAACCGCACGGATGTGGAATTCAAGGATACGATCAACAATACCAACCCCGCCAATTCTCCGTACATCACGGACAACGGTCGGTACTTCTACGTGCTTGAGTCCGACACCAACACCTACTGGTGCCACGTGACTTACCCGACGAACAAGGAGTGCGGGTTCTGGTTCGATGCCAGCGCCAAGCCGCATAACGCCAAGGCAGAGTTGGCCTTCCAATGGGAACCTGAGGATTGCCGCAACGGCTTCCGTTGGTGGAACCGCTGTCATGTTATCCTGACCAACCAACTCACCGGCGAAGTGGAGCATGCTTATGAGAAACAGATAGACAACTGCTTCCTGCTACTGGAAGACGGCACGGAGACACCTATCGGGTATGTGGATGAGGGAACATATGTGCCAGTGCCGGACGAAGGCGATACCATACGCTACGGTATAGCGACGGTTATCTATGCCAACGATCAGATGTTCACGGACACGGTGTGGTATAACTACCCGGTACCGGCTATCGGTCCGCTGGAGACCCACTTCTACGACACCATATGCCGTGGTGAGTCCGTGGTGTTCCCTGCCGATTCGTATGACCGCTACTACGATCCGGGTGAGTACCGCGACAGCCTGAAATCCGTTGTTACGGGCTGCGACAGTACGATCTTCCTCCACCTGTGGGTACACGAGCCTATACTCGCCGAATATGCCGACACTATATGTGCGGGCGGGCAGTATAACTTCAACGGCACGATTATGACCACCAGCGGAAGGAAGACAGCCCTGCTGACCAGTCTCGTTACGGGTTGTGACAGCGTGGCAACGGTTAACTTGTATGTGGCTCCGCGGCCGCAGCACCAACTGCTACAGCAGAGCATATGCGCCGATGAGTCAATACAAATCATCTCCACCATCAGCAGATATATCGACAGCATCCGGCTGGAAGTGGATCGTGCACAAGAGGTCATCCTTGAGTCGCGCGAAGGCGATGAGTCGGTCTATTCGTTCCGCAATATCTATGCCGGCACGCGTACGGCAATCATCTACAGCCGCATGCCCTGGTGCGATGAATTCTACACCGACACGGTGTGGTTCAATGTTAACATCGCAAGCAGCATCATTGAGGCGCGCTTTGACGATGTGCTGGCGTTCCTGTCACCGGCATATAACGGCGGATACGAGTTCAGCACGTACCAGTGGTACATGGACGGCGAGCCGATAGAGGGCGCTACCGGCTCATGGTACTATAACACGGAGCTTGATCATGAGGCGGAGTTCACGGTGAATGTCACCTTGCTCGACGGCACCTCGCTGTGGGTTTGTCCGTTCACGTTTATGAACGCTCACCGTCCACCCGGAGTGACAACCGATACCTCCGACAAACAGGCGGAAAAGATCCTGCGCAACGGCAGACTGATTATACAGGTGGATGACGCAGAATACGATATACTTGGCAGACGACAATAAGCAATGAATATGAAACGAATACTATATATCCTAACCATAACACTGCTGACTGCAGTGACGGCGACTGCGCAGAAGCCGCACAGTTATGTCTGTGACTTCGAGAATGCGACAGAGAATGCTCAGTGGCATCTGAATACTCCCAAGAACGAAGGCTACACATGGGTTAACCAGTGGGCGATAGGCTCGGCTACTGCTTCGCTGGGGCAGAAATCTCTATACATTTCTGCTGACGGAGGTAAAACGGCAGGTTACGCCGTTTCCGAAAACCCTGTGGCAACTATAGTGATTGCTTGGCGTGAACTGCAATTGGAGGCAGGACATTACGATTTGGCTTTCGACTGGAAGTGCGGCGGTGACTCAGCATATACCACTCTGCGCGCGGCGTGGGTACCCGAAGAGTATTTCAACGATATGTGGTGTGCACCCTCTGACGAATATAAAACAAGAAAGTGGATAGCAAACAACTTGTTAGAGTTTGACAGCCACGGTATCTTGTCGCAAATGCCTGTTTGGACGCATGCTGTGGATACCATATACTCCGACGGCACTCCGCACAGGTTGGTCTTCCTGTTTGTGTACAAAAAAGCTGCACAGATGAAGCAACCCGGCGCGTGCGTTGACAATATTATGCTGGCGCGCAACAACTGCGGCGAACCGACAAACAAGCAGGTTGAGATGCGGGGACAAGCGGTTACGATGTCCTGGCAGTCCGATGCGGAATCGTTCAATCTGCGTATGCACCGTATGGGCGATGTGGAGGCGATAGAAGTGCGAAACATCAAGCAGAACAATTATTCAGCCTCTCTTCCGGAGGGTATATATGATCTCCAGATTCAGGTGGTTTGCGAAGGGGATACCAGTGCGTGGTACAGTTTCCCGCCTGCCATCGTTCATGAGGCACGCTGTTTTGACTACCTGGATTTGACGGACGAACGCTGTTTCTTCCTCGACGACACGCCCGCCGATTACCACAATGTGGATGATTCGTTGGCTAAAACCACGCCCCACAAGATTGACTACGGCTATGCATCCGTAGCGAGTCGTCACACTATTCATTATATTCCCGATGAAATCGATGCACGCACGTTGAACAGTATAGACCAAGACGGCAATCCTGTTTCTCCTCTCAAGACGATACCTGACGGCGCCTTGGCATCCGTACGTATCGGCAGTTGGGAAGAAACAGCGCGTGTTGTGCGTGTGGAGTACGACTTCACGATCGATGCCAAAGAGGCGAGCGTGCTGATGTTGCAATACGCTATGGTGCTGCAGTATGCCGGTCACGGCGAGAAAGAACGTCCCCGTATGATGATTGATATCGTGGATGCGGCAACCAACAAGTCACTTGAGCCTTGTATGGTAGTCGATTTGGCATCCGAGGTAGGCGGTGATGGCTGGTTCCGTGTACCGTATGAGTCTGCCAAAAAGGTGAATGCAAGAGATGTATGTTGGCGTGACTGGACAACCATGGGATTGAACCTCGCGGAGCATCACGGTAAGCATGTCAAGGTGAAGATAACAGTATTTGGCTGTGAGATGACCGCCCACTACGGTTATGCGTACTTTGTGTTGACCTGTACATCGGGCGAGATCAAAGGTATGCACTGCGGTTGGGAACCCACCAACGAGTTTATTGCTCCTGACGGATTCAACTATCGCTGGTATAAGGTAGCTATGCCGAGCGAGACACTCGGGCGGGGACGTATCTACCACGTTGACTACAGGGATACATGTGCATACGCGGTGGACATAACATACAAGACGAACGAGAAGTGCGGCTTTACCCTGTATGCCAGTGCCGTGCCCCGTTTTCCGATACCGGAAGCTACATATAAATTGGAGCAACACGATTGTAACAACTATATTACCCTGTACAACACCAGCCATATTCGCACCTATAACTACTACACCCAAAAAATGGTCGATACTTCAGTACGGCCGGAGTATGTCGGTTGGAGTTTTGGCGGTCTGACACCGGAGTATGACCCAACGAAGGCGCCGTGGGAGATAACTTTCCAAGTGCCGGATGAAGAGGCGGACTACACGTTCCAGTTACTTGCCGGTGTAGGCTTGTGTGACTCAATACTCCAGATGAATATTCATGTTCCGGCTGTGGGTCCGGACTCGGTGGCAGAACCGCTTCAGCGTTGCGAGGGGGATTTGTATCAGTACAAAGGGAAGTATTATATGCGTGACACGCTGATCATTGAACGCGGCTACAACATAGCGGGCTGCGACAGCGTGCATGTAATCGATCTGCGTTTTGTGGATGCTATCCATGATACGGCAGAGGTTTCTATTGTCGATGGCGAGAAGTATGAGTTCGCGGGTCAGTCGCTGACGAAGGAAGGCGAGTACTCCGGCACGTTCGTGAGTGCTGCGGGTTGTGACAGCATCGTGCTGCTGCGGCTGAAGGTGTTCGTACCGTTGGCTATGGAAATAACTTCCGTCGAAAGCCCGTGCTACGGTGACGCCTCTTTCCTTATAGAAACGCACGCGCGTAAGGGGACGCCGAATGCCTACACGCTCACCTTCGACGAGGCGGGCACGATAGCAGGTCTGCAACCGCAGTCCGGCATAATGACCGACGGTGAGGATAACACGCTCACTATCAACCTGTCAGCAGACATGCTGCCCGGGTTCTATCCGTTCACGGTAGAGTTCGGCAGCGAGAGCAACGGCTCGACGCAGGTGACGGACGAACTGGTCATACAGTACCCCGCTGCGCTCATCCAACAACGTTGGGACGATGTACTCGGCATACTCAATGCCGCCAACAACGGCGGGTATGAGTTCATAACCTTCCAGTGGTACAAAAACGACGAACTGATTGAAGGTGCCAACGAGCCGTACTTGTATGTGGAGGAGAAACTCCGCAGCGGCGACCGCTATCATGTTGAGCTGGGTGTGCCGGATGAAGTTCGCACGCTTACTACCTGTGAGTACAAGGTTATCGGTGGCACGCCTGCCGCTTCGGCTCCTTCGCGCAAACTGATGCAGAACGGTACGATGTACATCCTTGTGGGCGACAAGCGCTATAATGCCCAAGGCGTTCGCGTGGAGTAAAAGGTAATGGAGAAATAAACTAACTTAATATAGTAAGTATTAGTCAACTTTATTTATTAACTAAAAAAACAAACTATGAAACAATCAATTTCACGTTTCCTGTTGTTGACCGCAGTATTGGTATTTGGTCTTACAACAGCCTGGGCACAGAAATCTGTGCTCGACGAGAGTTTCACAGGCAAGGCTCTGCCCGAAGGCTGGAGTGCAGGCAGTTACTGGAAGTTCCAGGACGGCAATGCCAAGTTCGAGGCTTTGGTGGAGGACGGCAAAGACACTTTGCTTACGCCGATGTTGAGCCTTAGCGAGTTAACAAACAAGCCTTCAGTGGCTATCACCTATCAGAACGCCAAGAACGGTGAGAAGGTGAATGAGCTGAAAGTGCTTTATCGTGCTTCTGCTGATGCAGAGTGGCAGGTGTGGAAAACCTTCGCTGCTGCAACCGATGGTCAGCAGGATGTTAAAGACGTGCTGCCTGACGGTCTGCAGAACGTGCAAATCGCGTTGGCAGGTGCCTATTTAGGCGGTGCAGAGACGCGCGTTTACCGCTTGGCGGTTGAGAACAAGACCGAGGCAACCGAAGTCCCCACAAATCTCAAGACTGAGGATCTGACGACTACCAGTGTCATGCTTTGGTGGGATGTATGCGAAAGCCCCTTGTTCCAGCAGTACAACGTCAAGGTAAGTACATCCCAGATGACCGACATGTCTGCTGAGGCTGATGTGGAAAATCTTGTGAATGTGGCTTACACGGATGAGTTCCTTGGATTGGAAAATCTGACTCCGAACCAAGAGTACTGGCTTTATGTACAGTACGATTGCGGTGACGGCGATGTATCGCCTTGGGCAGAATTGAGTTTCCGCACGCCGTGCGAGTCAATCTCCGGTAAATTCTCCGAGAACTTTGAAGGCGATTTTTCTACCTGCTACACGATTCTCAAAGGTGGTGCGACTGCTGAAGTTTCCGGCGAATATGCGTACCAAAGCCAGAAGGCGTTCAAGTCCTATTCGGTAAAGGGTAAGTATAACTACTTCATCCTGCCGGAGTTCCAAGGAGAGGTAAAGAATTTCCAAGTATCCTTCATGGCTGCGGCTTCTGACGGCGGCAACACGTACGCGCGTACCGTGACGGTAGGTGTATGTACCGAGACAACCGCTGAGAGCTTCACGGAGGTGAAGACACTCGATCTGCCGAAAGGTCGTACATGGGAGCAGATCGTTGTTACGATGAAAGGATACAAAGGCGCAGGCAAGTATATCGCTTTCCGCTTTGGTAATGAGGACAAAGAGAACCGTCTATTCATCGATGATATCAAGATTGAGACTGCTTCCCAGTGTCCGAAACCGATGTTCGTAGAGGCATATGACATCACCACGAATGAAGCCAAGCTCAAATGGGTAGAGACCGGTGATGCTACGGAGTGGAACCTCGTTCTTTCGACGAAATATTTAGCCGATCCGGAAGATATTGAGCCGGATGCAGCGAAAGGTGAGTATGCCGGTGCGATCCAGGCTAACCCTTATACGGCTACTAACTTGCAGCCGAATACCACATATTATGCGTATCTGCAAGCAGCTTGCGGTTCGAGCGAGTGGACCAATGCGGTAGAGTTCAAGACCAGCCGTGCGGTAGGTTATCCGTATAGCGAGCACTTCGACCGCATGAATCCTGACAACTATACCGATAATACGGCGGCTATTCCTGACGGTTGGGTATTTGATGACCGTGGTAATAACAACCAGAGTGGTAATACCTATTATGATAAGCAATATACAAGCGACACCTATCGTCCGTATGTAACCACGAAGGAGAATCATGAGCAGACGGCCTATGTCAATGCTTCGCTACTCTTGCGTGGTGCTTCTATCTCCAGTTCGACTTCTACCGGTTATACTTCTATCGCTATGCTTCCGGCTATGCCGAAGGCAGTGAACACGATGATGGTTACGTTCTGGGCTAAGGCTTCCAATGGCAACCAGACCTTGAAAGTTGGTGTAGCTAACACCCAGACCAATGATTTGGCGCAAGGCAAGCAGTTGGGCGTTAACATCATCGAGGCTGGTGAGGCTACTATCATCAAAGATGAGTGGAAGCAATACAAAGTCCTGCTGACCAATTACACCGGTGAGGGACGTTATATCGCACTCTATATCAAACCGGGAACTGGAACTCCGACTGTCTATATCGATGATATCGAGGTGGACGAGGCTCCGGATTGCAATGCTGTTTCGACTTTGTCGGCTACGGCTACCGGTATCGACAAAGCTACGGCAGAATGGACCGATGCTTCATCTTCGACGAGCTGGGTAATCAAGGTTTCTTCGACGGAGATTGATCCGAGCGCAACTGATGGTGACATCGTAGCAGCAAAGACGGTGAATGCCAAGAGTTATGATATCACCGGTTTGTCGATGGGCGCTACGTACTATATCTACGTCAGCCCGACTTGCGGTAAGGATGAAAGCGATATGTGGAAGAGCACAACCGTAACCACATTGGTTGGTCTGCAAGTTCCGTATTTCAACGACTTTACCAATGAGACAACAGGTGCAAATGCGACTCGTGGTCCAAAGAACTGGAAGTTGGGTTATACCTATACGGATGCTCCTACGGCTACGTCAACGTACTACCCGTATGTAAATAATTTGACATACTTGGCTGCGAATAATCCTCCTGCTGATGCGAAGGCTCCGTGTTTGTATGTTTATACAGGTGGAACAACCGCTACGTATCAATTCCCGTATGCTATTATGCCGGAATTGCTGAATGCAGATGTGAAAGATTTGAAGATGTCGTTCTACGGCTATTACAACAGCACCACTACTACTGCTAACTATGCAGCTAAAGCGGGTGGTCCGTTTGGTGTACTCCACATTGGTGTAGTAAATAGTCCGTCGGATATTAACAAGACGAATAAATTTACCAAAGTAACCGAAGTGGCAACCGTACGTTGCTCAAAGGCACAAACGGTAGAAATGTTCGTAGTGGATTTGTCCTCGTATACCGGTAATGGTAAGTATATCGTCTTCTACGAGGATACCGCTAAGTATAACTACTTCGGCATAGATAATCTTACTATCGCACGTCCGAGCGATCCTTGGCCTGTATCGAATGTTGAGGCTTCCGAAATCACCCAGACCGGTGCCAAGTTGGCTTGGAAGGAGAATGGTCAAGCTACCAAGTGGGAAGTGCGCGTGTTTGATGCAGCTCAGGATGATCCAGCTGCCGGCACTCCGGCTTTCAGTGCTACGGTTACAGCGAAATCAGCTACAATTACCGGTTTGAGCGACGCAACCAAGTACTATGCATATGTTCGTTCTGTACAAGACAACGGTAACGGCGCATGGGGAAGCACAAGCTTCCGCACGGAGTGTGGCACCTTTGCAGTTCCATATACTGAAGACTGGAACGACTTTGCTACAGGTACAGCTTCACTGGATGAAAGTTGCTATACCTATACCGCAGGTGCCAAGATCGGTGGCTCATCTGCTCCGAGTGGCACACCTAAGACCGGTAATGTTATTCAACTGAATGCGACATCAACCAACGCAGAGCCGATGATTGTCTTCCCGGCTTTGGACAAACCAATTAAGACTTTGCAATTGACCATGGTTGGTTCGTCCTATACATCTTCGTACATAAAAGAGCAATCCTATCTGGAAGTAGGTGTATTGGAAGAAGGTGGAACCTTTGTAGTGATTGGTACATACCAACAGCAAGTTTACAATCAATGGGAGGAATACTACGTTAACTTTGCCTCTTATACCGGCGAAGGCGGTCGTATCGCTATGCGTGCGCCACGTGCTAAGTATAGCAAAGATATCAATATGTGTTACGACAACGTAGTGATTGAGCAAATTCCTCTTTGCGGACGTATCACATCGATTGAAGTATCGGAGATTGATTCAGTAAGCGCAAAAATCGCTTGGGAAAAGGCTAAGACCGAGACTGCTTGGAACCTGAAGGTGAGCACGAAAGAACTGGCTGATCCTTCTACTGAGACTGCAGATATTTTTGACGGCAAGGTAACCGAGCAGACTAAGACTCTGACGGAACTCGATGGTAATACCAAGCACTATGTCTATGTTCAATCTGTTGATGAGACTTTGGAGTGCGAAGGTCAATGGAGCAATGCAAAAGATTTCAAGACCTTATGTAAGAAGCAGACTTTCCCGTATGAAGAAGACTTCGAGAGCTATGAGACCGGTTCGGGCAAAGATATGGGCTGTATGACCCAATGCGGTGATGATAAAGGCTCATATGTAACGACAAAGAATAGCAGTAAAGCATTATGGCTACGTCAGGTGACGAAAGATCACAACAACTACTTCGTCTTCCCGGCTCTGGCAGTTGATTCGGTGAAACGTCTGCAACTTAGTATGCAAGTTTACGTAGGTACAACTACAACAAACACCTATCCGTTTGAGGTGGGTGTAATGACCGATCCCAACGATCCGAGCACATTTGTTGCCACACATAATGAGGCACTCGCTGGTCAATCTGCAGCATATGACCGTGTTTATACGTTCGAGAAATATGCAGGTGATGAGACGGGTACCAAATTTGGCACATTCATCGCTATCAAGCCGTTGAACTATAAGAATGCTAGTGGTACTGAGTATGCCAATAACGCGATCTATATTGATAACGTCTCCATCGACTTCATCGAGACTTGTGTAGCTCCTATCGACCTGAAGACCGACTCTGTAGGTACCTATGGTGCTAAGTTGATTTGGAATACTGATGACAAGACGGCTGCTCACCGCGTACGTATCTATGACAATCCGGATGCCAAGCCGACCAGTGAGGACTTCATTTTGGAGAAAGTAGTGAACGATACGGTAGCTATCTTTGAAAGCGGTCTCCAATCTCTCACGAAGTACTATGCATTTGTTCGCAAAGAGTGCGCAGAGAACGACTTGAGCAAGTGGAGCAGTGCATGGGCATTCAAGACCGAATGTCCGGAAACCCGTGCTATCCCGTACGAGGAAGGCTTCGACGGAGATACTAATCCGTTGGCAGACTACTGCTGGGTAAGCTACATGATCCAAGGTCCGAGCGGCTGTACGACCGATAATACGGCTAAGTCATCTACTTCTGCAAAGAAAGATGGTACGCGCGGTTTGTCTCTGACCTATAGCGAAGTTCCTTCGCAGTCAGGCGGATCGTGCGTGGGTACCCACCGTGCAGCTGCTATCACGCCGGCTCTGGAGGTAGAGAACCTGAGCGAGTTGTTGCTCTACTTCGATGTGAAGTCCAGCAGCTCGACTGCGAAGGCTGGTGTTAAGATAGAGGCTGTTTCCGATCAGACGAAGGATGCTGACGCAATCTATATCACGACAATCGATGATATTGAGTACGGATCTTGGAAGAAAGCGTATATCAAACTTGCGGATTACTATACTTCCGTTCAAGCATATAAGTATATCCGCTTCTCGACGACCACCGCTGCCAGCGCATACATCGACAACTTGGTATTGACCAAAGATCTCAATACCGTATTGCCGGTAGAAGAGTTGAAAGCGACGATGCTGACAGAGAACACAATTAAGATTTCGTTCGTTGAGTTTACGCCTTCTGTTAAGCAGTGGCAAGTAGCGTATGTAGCTGCCGGTGGTGACATCGCGGATGCAACGGTTAAGACCATTGATGCTACCGAGTACACGATTGAAGGCTTGACAGCTAACACCAGTTATGATATCTACGTACGCGGTAATGTGGACGGAAATGCATGGGTTGGTCCGTTGACTGCTACCACGATTCAATCTCCGGCTCCGCTACCAATCATCTCAGGCTTCGAGGATGATGCCGACCAATGGGTTCTCTATAACCTGTATGGCGACGGTATCCATACGTATCCTAACTTCTGGATTGTTGGTAAGGCAGATAGTTGTTCCGGTACAGGTGAGAACGCATTGTTCATTACCAACGATAGTGCTTCCTACATCGCATTCGACAAGAATGACGGCACGAACATGGATCCGGTTAAGTACGCTTATCAGGGATCGAACATTACAGCTACCTCGTATGTATGGGCAACACGTAACATCAAGGTAGATGCTGCCGGTACGTATAAGTTTGCTTTCAAGTTCAAAGTGCCGAAATGCTACTCTTCAGACGGCTTGTACGCACAGTTGATTCCTGCCGGAGCAACCTATAAGGCTGGTACCGCTACGCTCATTTCCGGTGCTACACGTTCCGGTTCGGCTACTACCGCTTCCGATGCCAACGGCTGCTACCTTGTAATGGGTAAGCAGAACGTTGTAGAAGACTGGACTTGGTACCGTACATCGCTGGATATTGAGGAAGCAGGTATCTATACACTTGCCCTCTATTGGTATAACCCGTCAGCAGGTGAACCGTATGCTACTCCGGCCGCTATCGATAGTGTGATCGTAGAGGAGTACCTCTGCACTACGCCGAAGGATATTGAGTTCACCAACCGCGCTGCCAACGAGGTTAGTCTCGAGTGGTTCGGCGGTAAGTGCAAGAACTTCGAGTACGTGCTCTCGCGCTATGCAAAACTGGGTAACCCTGCCCTCATCGATGCAGAGGACAAGGTGGCTTACGGTACACTGAACAATGGTCCTCAGGTAACACTCACTAACCTTGCGCCGCAAAAGAAGTACAGCTTCTATGTACGCACTATCTGCGAGGACGGTAATACCGATTGGGTAGAGTTCGACTTCGAGACTCCGTGCGGTAAGTATGACCTGCCTTACGAGGAAGGCTTCTTTGAGACTCCGGAGTGCTGGATTCTCAAATCGGCTACACAAGGCAAGACCTCTGTAGGTACTTCTGCTGAGCACGAAGACTGGTATCGTCTGCAGCTTGCAAACGGTGGTTATGCTATCCTGCCGGAACTCAGCGTTGATCTTAAGAACGTGGAGGTGGAGATCGGTCTGTTCAATACAAGCACTAACTTCGGCGCTGTCTCGCTGGGTGTTATGGATAATACCTACGATGTGGATACATACGAGGAGGTTGCATTCTTCCAGACCCAGACCAAACCCGCAAGCACGGGTACATATACCCCGACCCAATTAGAGGTGTTCAACAAGATGCTCAACCTCTACAAGGGTACCGGCAAGGTGCTGGCTATCAAGAATGCTACAGCTAATAGTATCGGCGTGAGGTATGTGAAACTGACCGAGCTGCCTGACTGCGTCAAACCGCAACAGGTAGAGTTGACCTTCGTTACGGAGAGCTCGGTAACGGTGAACTGGATTGCCGGTGTTGAAGAGGCTTGGGAGATCAAGATCAATGACCAGATCATTGAGAATGTGACCACCAACCCGTATAAGATCACCGGTCTGGAGCAAGGTACGGTTTATGAGGTATCTGTTCGCGCACTCTGCGATGCTGAGAGCGCCAGCGATTGGTCGCTACCTGCTAAGTTCCAGACGGATTGTGGTGTGTATGCTCTGCCGTTGTTCGAAGACTTCAGCAGCCTGAAGGCAGAGAACAAACGTGCTACACTCACTTGCTGGAGCAATATGGGTACCGACCAGCCGATCGAGAAAGTATTCGATGGTACAACCAGTCCGTATGAGCCGAGCGCAAGCACGTACTACACCTACATGTGGATTGCTAACTATCTAACACAATTCGGTGACGAGCATCAGTTGCTCTTCTTCGGTAGCACACTGCTCACCGCTGGTCCGAAGTATCGCTGGATGATTACCCCGCAGTATGCTATCGAGGGCAACGCTTCGCTCAGCTTCGATGTGAAGCATGCGGATAACAAGGATATGATGGCTAAACCCGAGGGACGCTTCTTCGTTGCGATCTCTACGGATAACGGCGCTACCTGGAAGAAGGATGACGCTACACTCATTGAGGGTATCGACTCGGTATATACCACCAAGTCCGTTTCGCTCAACAAGTATGCCGGCAAGAACATCCGCGTAGCATTCTACATGGAGAACCTCGGCGGTACAACCACCAACAAGGGTAGCGGTCTGTTCACCCTCCTGGACAACGTTCGCATGAACTGCGCAGATACTTATCCTATAGTCGGCAATGCATGCGAGGGCTATGACTATGAGGCCAACGGCTTCTCTATCAAGGCTACCGAATTGCCGGTTGCAGGTGAGAGCAAGGAGTTCGAACGTTTCGCTAAAGCAGAGGACAACGGATGCGACAGTACAATCGTACTGACGCTTACCACGCGCACTGCAGCGGAAGTTGCTCCGGTATATGCCACGATATGCCAAGGTGAGGCATATGAGTTCGGTCCGTACCAACTGACTGAACCGAATCCGGCAGATAAACCGTATTACATTTCCGGTGAGACTGTTTATGGTTGCGATTCGACCATCTACCTCTACCTGACTGTCAATCCGTCGGATACGGTTGCCAAAGACCAGGCTACGCCGGTGGCAATCAGCGAGGAGAGCCTGCCTTACAAGGTAGATGACTACTACACTGTACCGGAAGATGCACTCATCGGTGAGGAATTCGAGGCGTTCGCTAAGGAGGACGGCTGTCACTTCAACCGTTACTTGGTTACCATTACGCCCAAACCGACCGGTCTGGTTGAGGTAACAGGTGATATTGACCACATTGACGTATATGACATGCTGGGTCGCAGGGTGCTCACGCTCCGCAAGGGTGACGAGCAGTATCAGTTGCCCGCAGGCGTCTATACGCTCATCAGCGTTACGAACACCGGCAAGGCTGCAACAAGCCGCGTTGCTGTGAAGTAATGACTATACTCGGATAGCCCGATTGGGTTCGGGCTATCTGACTGCGCGTTCGGCAAATGGTGCTTACAGATGCCGCCAGCGGCATAGAGCGCACCATTGCCTCCGCTTTCCCCAATGTGAACGCTATGCTGGTTCACATCGGGGACCCCGGTTGAAATCGGAGACTCCAGTTGAAATCGGAGACCCCGAGAGGAGAATAAAACCTGGAACAATATGAAAAGACTGATTATAGCTATCGTGCTGCTGACGGCCATGAGCCTGTCGGCTGCGGTGCGCACAACGGATGAGGTGCTGCGTATAGCAGCAGGATTCACTACGCCGTCCGGTAGGATGAATGCTCCGGCACGAACATTGAAGCAAAATGCCATTGCGGTGCAGAATGACACCTATTTCGCCGTGAACACCCGCGGCGGGTATGTGCTGGTAGGTGCTGACGATCGTCTGCCCGAGGTGCTTGGCTACAGCGACAGCGGCAACTTCGATGCCGACAACCAGTCACCGGCGTTCCGCTACTGGATGCAGTGCTATGCCGAGGAGCTGGAAGCAATCAGCAATCAGCAGTCAGCAAGCAGTTATCAGCAAGCAGCACTGCCGAAGGCGATAGAGCCGCTGATGACCAGCAAATGGAATCAGTCAGCCCCGTACAACGACCTTGCACCGCTGTACAACAATACAGGCGGCAAGAGCGTCACCGGATGCGTGGCTACAGCCATGGCGCAAATCATGTATTACCATAAGCATCCGACCATGGGTTCCGGATCGCACTCCTACCTATGGGTATGTACTGAACCCGTCGGCAAATCGGCTACGCTCAGCGCGAACTTCGGCGCTACGACCTATCAGTGGGACAAGATGCTGGATTCGTACCGCTCCGGTTCTACGACCGAGCAGGAGAATGCTGTCGCTACCCTCATGTACCACTGCGGCGTGTCAATCGATATGGGTTATGGTTCATCCAGTGGCGCATTCACCGAAAAGGTTCCAGTGGCATTGAAAGACTATTTCGGCTACGATGCCAACTACCAGCGTATTCAGAAGGTTATGTATCCTGCCGACAGTCTGAACAGTATCATCTATGCCGAGCTCAATGCCGGCAGGCCGGTGCTTGTCAGCGGGCACAACGATGAGGGCGGTCACGCCTTTGTGGCTGATGGCTGCGACAAGAAGAGCTACTTCCACATCAACTGGGGCTGGGGTGGCAGCAACGACGGCTACTACCTGCTCACCGCACTCAACCCGGGCAAGTCGCAGGGTATAGGCGGTACTACGCAGGGTTATAACAAGGGTACGACCTTCTTTATCGGTCTGCAACCCGCCAAATCCGGCACACCGAAAGCTATCCCGCAGATGGCGGCGGAGAAGTTCACCCTCAGCAGCGAGTCGTTCAGTCGTACAGCATCGTTCAATGTGTCCATCGAACGGCTGGAGAACTTCGGACTGACGGACTTCTCGGGTTCGTACGGCATAGCACTGTACGATGAGGATGAGACGCAACTCGTCAAAGTGCTCAAGCAGCAAGACAGTTACTCGCTCAAGGCGGGCTATCACCGCACTACAGCGGCTACACTGAGCACAACTATACCAAACTCTGTTGCGGCAGGAAACTACCACCTCTGTGCCGTATATAAGGATGCCAACTACGGTTGGATGCGTTTGCTGTGTACGCAGGACGATTACTACCGCGAACTGACCATCACATCCACCAAGGTGACCTTCTACCCCAACGATGCAGAGCCCGTATTGTCGCTGGCTGCACCGATAGCCTTCCCCGAAGGCATCAACACCGACTCGATACCGAAGAGCGGTGCACCGCTCTCGTTCACAATCAAAAACACCGGCGGCACGTTCCGCGGAGATATATCCGCACGAATCTACAAGGGGAGTTTTGCCAAAGGGCAGTATGAGATTGTTGACAGCGCCGTTATCCGCCGTAACCAGTCGCTCAGTTCGGCTTTGCAGCAGGAGTTTGAGAGTACACTTACGCTCGAAACGCAGTATAAGATGAAGCTCTGCTGGCGCGCTGACGAGAATGACTCGTGGCACGACTTTACGCCTACCGCCTACGCAGAGTTGCCGTTCAAGCTTTACGATCCCGATCCGAACCTTGAGCTCACCGATACGATCCGCTTCGACCGCAATGACAGCGTGCCGCGTCGTAATGCCACACTCCATTACTCCATCAAGAATACCGGCGCACCTTTTGACGGCGAACTGCAAGTGTCATTCTACCAAGAGTCATTCTCGCGCGGTAAGAGCGAGATCCAGACCGTACATATAGGCACCAATAAGACGCTCGTCGGCACATTCTCCGCACCGCTGGAGCAGGTAACAGGCACCTATCAGGTCGTTCTGCGCTACCGTCTGCCGGACGCCGAGGGCTACTGGCAGGAGTTTATTGACAAGGATAATTACAACCTCGGTCAGATAGATGCTACTATCGTGGCAGATCCGCCTCTCTATATAGCTTACAACGATGCGCTATGCGAGGGCTTGGATTACAGCGGTTACGGGTTCGAGATACCCGCAGCCAAGATGCCCGATCCGGATAGCAGCAAGGACTTCCAACGCGTCCACCAAGACGAATGGGAGCGCGATAGCATCATCACCCTCACGCTGTTCGTAACGCGCAACGATACAGTCAACTACCCCGTATCCATCCAGAACACAGACCTGCCATATACGGTAGATGAGCTCTATACCGTGCCTGCGGATGCATCTGTCGGCTCGTTCGAGGTAGTGCTTCCCAATGGCACTGAATGCGGTTACAATCGCTATGTGGTGACTGTAGAGGAAAAGAAAGACGATCCTACCGCCTTGGATAATGATGGGCGGATGAACGGTGAGAATGTGACGAGTAAGATAATAGTTGACGGTCACCTGCTGATCCTCCATAACGGTCGCATGTACAACGCACAAGGTCAACACATTGAATAACAAGCCTATGATGAAAAGAAAGAGAAATATAATTGTTGCATTATTGCTACTGGCTATACCTTTGCATGCGGATGTCAAGCGCGAGAGCCGGCACTTCCTCACCACCGAGGCGGGCATTGGCTACTCGGCATTACTGAATAAATCGGATATAGGCAAGTCCTCCGGACTGGCTGGCGGCAACCTGCAGGTCGGTTACGAATGGAACTACCGCAAACTGCTCGTGCATACAGGCATCGAGTTCGCGATGCTCAGCGACAAGGCGACGGTTTCGCCGTTCACCAAGCAGATCCCTTACACCCAAGGACTGCCTGCCGGACAAGCGATGACAGAAACGTTTGACTTCCTCTCGTGGTCAGAAACGCAACTACTCGGGCAGGTGAACATCCCCGTGCAGGTCGGCGGCTGGTTCGCTAACCGCTATTACTTCCTTGCCGGCGCCAAGATCGGACTGCCGGTGCTCCACAGCGGTACGGCTCGCTCTACGGTGCAAACGACCCTCACCGACCCTACCCTGATTGGTGCTATCAGCAACGTGCCTGTGCATGACGCCCGCACCTCTAATGAGTCGCAATCGGGCAATTGGGCTGCCGGACTGATCAATGCACAAATATCAGCCGAAGTGGGACTGGTGCTCAACTCGTTCTGGGAGAAACCTGCCAAAGGCAAAGGCAAATCATCGTCATCCTCGCGCGGTAAGGGCAAGAAACCTATCCTGTACCGCGTCGGGCTGTTTGCCGATTACGGCGTGACATCTGTCTGCAAACCGAGTGGTGCGCCTGCGCCTCTTGCGGAGGTATCCGAGCCCCGACAGATAACGCTGAACAACTACTTCGCTGCAGCTAACACCAAGGCTAACTCCCTGCTCGTCGGGGCGAAGTTCGCCGTACTGTTCCAACTCAACGAGGTCAAGCCCGCCAAACCTGTGCCCTCGTACTTCGATGTCTATATCACCGATGTCGAGACGCAGAAACCTATACCGGCGAGTGTAGCGTTCTACGACAAGAACAAGAAACGCACTACTACCCGCGAGACGAAGGCCGGACACATCAAGTTCCGCGCTGCTCTGAGCGATTATACCATCACAGCCAAGAGTGCGCAGTACTTCCCCGAATCGCAAGACGCATATATTGATGCCGAAGGCGTAACAGAGACCATACGTTTTGCGCTCACACATGAGCCCGAACCCGAAGTGATTGATACGCCGGTCATCGCTATACCTGTCAAGGTCGGCGCGAAGGTCGTACTGCATAACCTGTTCTTCGCTACCGGCAAGACGCAGATCCTGCCCGAGTCCGAGCAGGCGCTGGATGAGTTGGCGCGCTTCATGAAGCAACACCCGGGCGTAGAGGTGCGTATCACCGGTCACACGGATAATGTCGGTTCGGACCGCGACAACCAGATTCTCTCCGAGGGACGTGCAAATGCCGTACGTGACGCGCTGGTTGAGCGTGGTATAGCCGGCAAACGTATCACTGCCGAAGGCAAGGGTGAGAGCGAACCGATAGCCGACAACGCTACCGAGGAAGGTCGAGCCAAGAACCGTCGCGTAGAGTTCACCATCACCGCCACAGGCGACGAACTGATTGAACAAGTTAATCAATAATGAATCATATCCATCTTCTCCCCTTGCCGTGGCGCACAGCTATAATGCTTATAGCGACCGTAGTGTTCTGCGCCGGCATAACAAACGCTGCCGAACCGACAGCGTTTGTTGATGACATCGTTTATACGCTCGATTATGAGCACCGTACAGCCGAGGTGGCAGCTAACCCCAAGACCTCCGGCGAACTGACTATCCCCGAGCAGATCAAGGACGGCGCAGGGCGCACCTATACCGTCGTGGCGCTCAGCGAGAACGCTTTCAAGGGCTGCAAGGCGCTCACATCCGTCGTGCTGCCCAAGACACTCCAACGCCTCTACCGCTCGTCACTCGAGGGTACGGGCGTCTATGCCAACCGCGAACTATGGACTGACGGCGCACTATATATCGACGGCTGCCTGATAGCGGTGGATAAGTCTATACCCAAACCGAAGTTCGTCGTTGCCGACGGCACACGCGTGATAGCCGGCAGTGCGTTCCAGGGCAACAAAGTCGTGACGGCGGTGGTTATACCTACCACGGTCAGCCGAATTGACGTGTACACCTTCAAGGACTGCAAGAACCTCCAGAAAGTCACTTTCAGCAGCCACATCACCTCTATCGGGCGCGATGCATTCACCGGATGTGGTATATACGCCAACGAGAAGAAGTGGAAGAAAGGTATCCTGTACATCGACTCCTGCCTTGTGGCTGTCAACAAGGAGTTACCCGCCAAAGTCACGTATAAGACTCCTTACCGTCTGATTGCCGAGGGAGTGTTCGCGCAGAACAGCACACTGCAATCCATCGAACTCTCGCCGCTGCTGGAGCAGGTGCCTGCTGCCTGCTTCTACGAGTGCACTAACCTCAAGACCGTCAAGCTGCCCGCAGGGCTCACCGAGATAGGTGCCTTCGCGTTCTACCGATGCGCGCTGCTCAAAGATGTGCAGATCCCCGCCGGTGTGACGCAGGTCGGCGCAGGAGCGTTCTACGAATGCACTGCCCTGCCCGCTCTTACGCTGCCTGACGGCGTACAGATCATCAGCAAAGCCTGTTTCTTCGGCTGTAAGCAGTTCACCGCATTCACCTTCCCCAAGGCACTCCGACTCATCGGAGACGGCGCGTTTGCCGGATGTGTACGGCTGGAGAGCATCCAGCTGCCCGCAGGCTTGGAGGAGATGGGCAAACAGTGTTTCGCAGGCTGTGCTGCCCTGCAGCAGGTAACTATACCCGAGAAAGTGGCGGCTATACCCGAAGAGGCGTTCGTCGGCTGCAATCATATATACAAGGTCACACTCCCCGAGAACCTCTATGCCATCCATGACGGCGCATTCAAGGGCTGCGGACTGCTCGAGCGCATCACTGTCCCCGACCGCACCTTCGCTATCGGCAAGGATGCCTTCAATGGCTGTATGTCACTCGAACAGGTTGCTCTCGGCGAAGACCTGCATGTCATCGACAATGGCGCGTTCAGCGACTGCAAGCGCATTGAGCAACTCGTTATTCCCAACGAGGTCACCACCATCGGCGCAGGAGCATTCGCCGGGTGCTACGGGCTGCGCAAACTTCAGCTCCCTAAGAAACTCCAGTCCATCGAACGCGAGGCGTTCCGCGACTGCCGTTCGCTGCGCGAGGTCAAACTGCCCAAGGGCTTGGAGAAGATCGGCGCACGCGCCTTCACCTCGTGCAAACAACTGCGCCAGGTCGAACTGCCCAACCACCTGCAGGAAGTAAGCGAAGAAGCATTCCGCGACTGCGAAATGCTTCCATCACTACTGCTCGCTCTGCCCGATGACTGCATCATCGGCAAGAACGCTTTCAAGGGCTGTAAAGACTAACTAGTAGCGTTTTACGCCCGTCACATCGTATTTCTCGTTGTTTCGAATTATCACTACATGGTCATCCTCGATGATCTTGTATGGGCGGTCTGTTGCTGCCGGAACCAAGAGCACTGGCGCCTTGAGCGAGCCGTGATGAGAGTCGGGGGCGTAATTGATTTTCTCATTTTCACATTTTCCCATTTTTTCATTGACGACTGTCAATGTCTCGCCGTTCATTTCGAAGCGCAGTTCGCCTACCCTATCCGACTGAATCGTGAGGAAGTACAACGAGTCAATCGGCTCGGCTACTGCTGCAAGTTCGCCGCCGACATAGACGCGGATTTGCTCATTTTCACATTTTCTTATTTCCTCATTTTCGACGCGGGCAATCATCGTCATGTTCGTTGCAGCGTTGGGGTTGCTAAACTGTTGACCGCTGACTGCTGACGGCTGACGGCGCGGCGCCTTGTTGCCGCTCTGCTTGTAGAACGGGATCGTGACGGAGCCTTGTGCCATGCGGCGGAAGAAGTAGCCTTCACCCGGATGGAAGGTTTCGAGGTCGCCTACCCACTTTCTATCAGCCGAGAACACTGCAAAACGGTTATGTGCTTTGACCATATCACCTACCGAGGCTTGGTCGTAGTAACCGGCTAATGCTTCGGCTATCGGCGTGCGTTGGTCAAGTAAGCACGGTAGTGCGCTCCACTGACCGCCACCGCGTACGGTGACATGCATCGAGTCTTCACGGAGCAGATCGCCATGCACGTACATCGTGTTGCCGTTCTTGCAATAGATCATATACGTGTAGATGTACCTGAGGTACGCAAAGTGCCCAAGGAAGGCATCTCGTTCGTCAGAATACGATACGAAGTGCTGCATGGAGGGGTTCTTGATTATATCTCCCTCTGTCCACGGTTCAGCTGCTGTCACGACCTCGCTGATGCTGGCATTCGACGGCTGGAGGTCAAGGTAGAACGATGTCCAGTTCCAGCCTGCATCGAGTGCCACGCTCTGCGTCTCCGAACCGCCGGTGCTGAGAATAATCGGTTCATCCTCACCGCAGCCATAGACGCTGCCGTGTGCAAACGTGATGGTACGGCTGACCTTCAGGTCATAAGTCTTGCCAGTGGATGCCTGCCAGAGTTGGAAGCGTATCTGCTTGCGGTTCATCTCGTCCGAACCGTGGATAGTGAGGTAGAGCGACGAGCTGTTGGCATCGGCGGAAATATGCGCCAAGCCCACGCACTCGTTGCGGTAGAGGGCATAGACGATGTCGTTCTCGTCGGTGTCATACACACCCTCATCCAACATCACCTGACCGCATAGCGACATGTTCAGCGGGTACTTCTTGACATCCACATTCGTGTACGGCTCGTACGCCTCCACGCTCAACTCGATGAGCAGCGGTTCAGCCAGTCCGTCCTCGTCGGTGAGGTAGATCAGGTCGGAATAGACACCCACCGGCAGTTCGACATTCAGGTACATCGTTATCGCCTTGCGTTCGGTAGGTTGGATAGAGCCGTTCTCGGCATCGAGGGTGATCCAGTCGGGCAGCGACTCTATCTTGTAGGTGTGACGCTTACCGGAGTAGTTGACAATCTGCATGATGAGGTTGGAGTATTCATCGTTGTCCGCCCCGTACGGTACGCGTATCTGCAGTTTGTCCGTTTCCCACTTGAGCGAGTTACGATCGACGAATGCTACCCACGTCACGGGTGACGCCATCGGGTTGCCATTGAGGTCTTCCACATCGCGGACAGTGACATAGACGGATTGCTTGTTGATCTCGCGGTCGAGCATGTTCAGGTTGATCATCAGCTCATCGCCATTGAACGACCAGTCGAAGTTCATCTTCGTGAGTTGTCCGTGGTCTGCCACCGGTGCGTTGTTGGCTTTGTCCGCTAATCCGCTCATCCCCTCATCCGTTAATCCGACTACCAATGGCACAACCTTGTCGATGACCTTCAGCGTCAGCGGATCGCGATAGATGCGGCGGTCGTTGATGGAGAAGACCTGCTCCATTACGCCGTTGGGGTTGAGTTGCAACTCTTCGAACGGCAGGTAAGCCACCAAGCCCATCTCGTCACCGGAGAGGGCGATATTGTCGTACGCCTCAATGAGCGTCTTGGGTAGCGCCTGCTCAAAGACGGCGAACTCATCGATGTTACCCGGGAAGTTTCCGCCGAGGTACATGTCGCCCATCACTTCTGCGGCAAACGTGGCTGGGAAGGTCTGAATCAGGTTACCGTCAATATACACGGCAGCGTTGTTGAACGTACGGTTGATGGTCATCACGCAGTGGTGCCACTCGCCGTCGGCGTAGTTACCCTTTGAGTTCCACGTGAGTGAGTCGGATGAGAGGACGATGTTTCCGCTCTGCAAGCCTACCGCCACGCCTGTCCTGTTGTCAGTGCGACCGGCGCTGAACAGGTTTGCCAACTCGGCACTGTTGTCCGATGTGCGGAACCAGAGCATATACGTTGCGTCGTACGCTTCCGAGCGCCCAAGCAGGTTGCCTGCAAGCTGTGCACGCTGGTCTTTGGTGAGTTTGATAGAAAAGCCTTCGTGCTTGTTCCACGAGCAGCCGTCCAGATACAGGGTCGCTCCGTTGGCATAATCCTTGACGATGTCGCCGCGCCCTTCGTTCATCCGGTAGTACGCTGCCAGTTCGCGTTCGTAACCGGTGAGGTAGTGCTGGTTGGTTGTGCCTATCTCCTCCTGCGTGAGGGCTTTGGTCCATATACGCGTCTCGAGCATGTCGCCGCTATAGCCGTCACCGAAGACGAGTGTAGCCGAGGTGGTTGATGCCGGCCACTTGCAAGCGTTGGCGCTGTAGTCGGTCACATCCGTTGTGCCGGAGTACATACGGAACGCACTCCGCTCGCTATCCCAAACGACCAGCACGCGCATGAACTCCTTGATCTCGCCCATGGGCTTGGACTGAATAGGTTCGTAATCAGCATTCGAGATGTACGGTTGCACCTCGATACGGTTATCGGCGGTGAGGGAGATGTCTATACCCGTCTTGTTTGCTGACGAATACGTGCTGAACAGTTCCATCTTTGCCGCCTTAGCCGGACGGATCATCATGTCGATAGTGAACGAGCCGCCAATGATGTCGCGTGTGACCTTTGTCTCGGCCTTCGAGCCTGCGGCAGCATCGAACTGCAGAGCCGTAGTGGCGGTCAGTCCCATCTCGTTGGTGACGCCGAGGATCTGGAAGTTGTTGTCCTCGTCGAGGTAGTTGCCTGCTATCGGCTCGTTGAAGCGCAGCAACAGGTTCTCACCTACGCCCAGGATACTGTTTGCCGGTTCAGGTTGCCCGAACACGCGCGGTGCACGGGTATCTTTCGTACCGCTGATCACGGGCGAGGTCTTCGTCACGTATCCTGACCCGTAGCGACAGAAGCTAACGGCACGTAGGTCGTAGTGTTGCTCCATCGGGTCACGTTCGCCGTAGAAGCGGAACGGAGTGATCCTGCCGTTCTCAATCATCGCCTTGTTGCCTGAGGCACGCTCATACAGACTGTCATTAGCGTAGAACGAACACTGATTCACCCAATCGTCATCGCTCTGCGTGGAGAGTTTGTACTGGAACTCGATGTGGTCGAAGTTCTTGTGATGTATATCGAACCCGTCGATGGTAACCGGCAGGTAGTATCCTGCTGAGTCACGCGGCGAGAGGGTGTTCATTACCCAGTTCTGCCGCGGCATACTGATCGCCACATCCGTTGACAGCGGCATGAAGTGCACGGCGAGGTTCATCGTGTCGCGTGTCTTCCAGCAGCCTTCGGGGTACATCAGGAACGCCAGGTTATAGTCATCCGTTGCACCGCGTTCAATCTCTAAGGTCTGCGTCACGGGCGAGCCGGGCTTGATCCAGTAGTACAGGTTCTGCTGCAGCGGTGCGCCGTTCAGATAGACCTTCGCCCCGTCGGGGTTGCTCTTGCCGTCGAGCGTGAGATAGAACCCGTAGCCGTCGGTGGCTGCTGATCCTACGTCTTCTTGTCCCTCGTTGTACAGATGGATGCGGAATGTAGCACGTTTGTCGGGCGCCACGTTCGCCACCTCATAGGTGTCGGCACTCATCTCGGGTTTGGCTACCCACTCCGTGCCGCTGCCGATCATCGTTCCCTCGTTGTAGAAGTACGTGCGCTCCACATCTTCGTGCGGGCACATCGTCGAGCCGCCTTCGGTATAATAGACATACGAACCGAAACGCAAGCGGTTGTTGTCGCCCTGACGTACCTGCTCGAGCACACCTTCGGCCGTCTCGTCCCAGTCGATGTCATACTCACCGCGATAGACGCCTACCGTGATATCGCCGTAGGGGTCAGCTACAAGTGTGAAGCCTTGGGTCTTCTTCTGGGCTACGGACTGCGTCAAACGCTTCTCGCCACTGGTGGTATAGACGGGAGTGACCTTGAAGCTGAACGATGCTGATTCCGTTTTTGTAGCTACCTCGTCGATCGTCCGCCTGTCGTACACTCGTCTCTCAACATCTATGCCGTTCTCGTCTTCATAGTATCCGAGGAACTGTCCGCTTCCGAAAAACTTAACCAGTGCCTGCTTGGCGTTAGCATTGAACTTGAACAATTCCGTCTGCCCGTTTTCTTTCATTTCTCCCATGCGCTTGCCTATCGCCTTGAATAGATCGCCAATGCTTTTACCTGCGTTCTTGGTGGATTTGATCAGTACATCGTAGAGTGGTACTTCGTTGTAAGAGAACGAACTGTTGTAGGTCTCGCTGTGCTGGTAGTTAACGCCGGCAGAGGTGCTATACACACCTATGCGATTGCCGTTCATGCGGGCTTTGACTTTATCCTCTTCGTTTTCTATGATAACACCTATCCACTGTGTGATGGCGTTGTTGAGCACACTCACCTGATCGACATACGCGCCGCCGTCGTTCGGAATGAACATCGTGTACGAGTTCACGGGGATGGTATCGTCGAGATACGTGCCTGTCTCGTAGTACCAATAGACCGGCTCGCCGAGGGCGTTTGCCGTGGCTTGGGCTTCTGCCGAGTCCTTGAATACCTGCATCAGATTCTGCCGCTCGATTGCCAAGCGCGGAATAATCGTGCCGAGGATATATTTCTGCGAATAAGCAAAGGTGTTACTCAGCGTGGAGCCGCTGACGAACTTCGTACCGGTAACCAGGTAGTAGGGTTTGCCATCGCCTGTAGTGCCTTCCGCCAGCGTGAGCATCGTTCCGGCATCGCGTGCAGGCCGGCTGGCCTGGTACAGGCTGTCGCTGATGATACTGATGGTCTTGGCTTTGCCGGTGATCATACTGACTGTTGTGCCAAAGAACACGTCTGCCACCGAGCCGACACCCGAAGGCGACTGCGAACTCGAGGTGGATATCTTCTCATTGGTCGTCAGGCTGTAGGTATAACTCTCGCCGTAGTCGAACTTCATGGTCAGCGGGATATCAAAGCTGTATTGCTTCTGCGTTTCCACCAGTTTGCCGTAATACAATCCCGTACCGTTGGGCGCTTCTACGATACCTATATACTGCTCGATGTTCTTGCCGTAAGTCGGGGTCAAAACCATACCTGCCTCCGTCTTGGTAGAGGTGGTAAACGAGAAGGTGTAGGTTGCGCCGTTCTCAATCCACGCTGACGAACCTGCTCCTGCAGGGTCGCGGATAATATCCAGCAGTTGGATACCGGCATCCGTGGCACGGAGGTTCTTTTCCTCAATAACCGTACCTGTCACAAACGCGCTGAACACGTTCGTCTCGACGATGTTGCCTTCGGTCTCCAAAGCTACGGAAACGGAGCGCAGGGCGTTCGTTCCGGCGTGCTCCACATCGGTATTGTCCACATCCAGCCATACGGCTTTGTTCTCGCCATTCTTATCCAGACTGTACGAAGCGCTGTTGTTCGGGCTGTGCAGACCGTTGCGCACGATCACACTGCCGCCGCGCTGCGGCACTATATCCACGGACTCGTTCGGGTTGTTGTTGAAGCGGTACTCTTCGTACGCCTTGGCCTTGAACTGGTACTTGCGGTTGCCGTAGAACACAGGATAACCTAACGTATAGGTCGCATGTTTGTTCTCATCCACGGTATAGAGAGGAATCTTCACCACCCTATTCGGGTCAAGATCGCTCGTCTCCATCTCCGGCTCACCGAAACCGTCACGCTCCATGCCGTAGATGTTCTGCACCAACTCCACCTTCACGGGGTTGTGGTAGATGCGGTCATAGACGGCGTTGTACGCCACATGATCTTTCTCAAAGGTGTCGCGAATAAGCGTCAACGGAGCTTCCGTCAGGTCAAACACCTCATTACCCTGCCCTGCTGCGAACAGTGTAGCATACCCCTTGGCTGTCGCTTGTATCACCTTGTACTTGACGGGGAACAGATCCACCTCAAACTCGCCGGTCTTCTGATCCGGACGGATGGTGATGCGTTTCTTCTCCATCAGCATACCGGTTGCACCTACTATGCGCTCCGGTTGCGTACTTGCCGGATCGTTGTTATAAACGATATGCGCTATGCGCTGCTGAATAGTGTCCCGCGTCAGGTCGTCGGGATCGTGCACGAAATGTGCGGTGTTGTCGCCCTCGAGCTGCAGCACGAGTTGCAGGTCTTCGCCCAGGTTGTTCTTACCCAAACCAAAGGCTTCCGGCAGATCTTTCTGGTCATTACCGCCGGCTACACGACCTACCAATCGCACCTTCGTCTCGTCGTAGAACCGTACGCCGTCCAGTGCCGTGGTCAGTGCAAACGTCTCCTCGCCGTTCTCCACGCGCAGGATACCCTCGCCCTCGAACGTGTGCCCGGGCTTGAATACCTGCAGGCGGTTCGGCTGGCGCTGCGGGACGATGACCTCGAAGTTGCCGTCTATACCCGACTTGAGCGGCGAACCGCTACTCCGGATCGTGTCGCCGTTGAGCAGGAACATCGCGCCGGCTACAGGAATCGTCGAGTTCTTGTACAGCACACGACCTGTCAGACGGGCACAGGAGGTGTTCATGAAGTTTATCCCGCCGGCTACGGCGTTGGCCACCGACAGACGTATTGCCGCCGTCTGTGCATCGGTATAGTTGAACGAGAACGTGCCGTACGGCGAGGTAGGAATGACCTTGAACGTACTCGCTGCGTGGCGCACATCGGTGTACTCAAGGCTGTCGAAGCGGTACGCACCGGTAGCATCGGTCACCAGGGTGCGGATCACCTGACCCGTGCTGTCTTGCAGGGCTACGACTACGTCTTTCATGCCGCTGTTGTCAATCAGCACAATGCTGCCGCTTATCTCACCGTAGGGTGTGCGCCAGCCCTCGGTGGTAGCGCTGTGGCTGGTACTCTTGCCGTTGCAGTTGAAGTGAGCGGTGATCGTATATTCGTAGTGGACGTTCGGTTCTGCCGAGCGGTCGAAGTACGAGGTTTCCAAGCCGGTGTACAGCGTTTCAGCGGCTTCGTCGCTGCCCATACGGGTACGTTGCAACACGTACTCATCGACCGACTGGTTCGTCGGCAGCCAGCTAAGCATCACGCCTGGTTTGATCTCCGTACGGGCGTCGCCCTTGGAGGCGGTGAACGAGGCTATCTCTGCACCTTCGTCGAAGTACAGACTCGGACCGCTCAGGGGCTTGGGCAACAACTCTATGTCGGGATTCAATACGCGCAGATCGCTTCGGCTCTGGTCTATACGTACGGCGTAGGTGTAATGTGTGCAGGCCTTGTCGGCTACATCCGAGAACGAAGCTATCCAGCTGCCGTCTGCCTGACGAACAATGCTGTCCTGCGGAACGATGATCTCCACCGATTTGCCGGTCTCCTCGGTTGTGCGAATCAGTACCAGACGTGCTGTCTTGTCCCACATCGAGCGGCCATAAACAGCCGTAGAGGCATACTCTTGCCGGAACACATTGTAGATGCTGTCCTTGAGTTGCGCCAGTTTCTCCTCCGTCAAGAAGTCCTGAACACCTCCTGATGAGGGCGTGTAAGTTTGCTTGTTCACACGGATGCGGTAGGGGTTGCCTTTTTCTACAATGAAATGCAGGTGACAATCGTCATCCAAGTCATAATTAGCCCGTGCCCAGGCCATGTGTGCACCATGCATGTAACAGACATACTCAACCGACACACTACCTTCACGTGGAGCCGTAAAATCCTGCGGAGTCCTTAGTTCCCGCCGGCTAACAACGAGATTGGCATCTTTGTCATAGATCGTTACGTACACCAATGCATCGCTAACGGTATTGGTATAGTCGGTATGCACGGTTACATTCTCCCTCAGGTTGCTCACTTTCGTGTAGGACAGTTCAAACTGCTCCTTGCCCACGAGCACGGGTGTGACCTCTGCGTTATCCAGCCGCACACGGAAATGCACGGTGTGGTTCTCGTCGAACTTCGGATCTTTGGTGTAGGCGGGTTGTTCATCGGCGAGGGGTGCGAGGTAGTTGTTCTTGTACATCCTCACCTTGTGTGCGAACTCGCTATTCCATCCCCATACGCTTGCAGACGCACGCATGATGCGGTAATATACCGGCTTGGAAGGTGACACCACCTTGTCGCTGTGCAAGTCGAGGTCCACGACATACGCAAGGTTGCCGTTGTTGTCACTGACGGGGTAATTATTCACCTTGCGTGACACGGTCTCATTCGTCGTGTCAGCCTCCGTGATGTTGCCTGACCAGATTGATCGGCTCTCGTCCGGAACCGAATACACGCCGTTATCGCTGCGCACCATCGGTTCCATAGCCAGTTGCTCCGCATCGGCGAACGTCGAATCCAGCGCACGTTCAATGATGAAGTAGTCGCCGTCTATCAGGTCTTTGAGTTTGGGGTTCTTGATTGTCCAATTCAGTATGTTTGTGCCGGTGAACGTACCTGTACTGTCAGTCTCCTCCGTGGCGGCAAAGTCATAAATACGGTGGTAGGGGGCAATATCCACATTCGTACTCTGCAGATCCACCCATTCGTACGTATCCTTGTTGCGCCATGCGCGGAAGTGGGCGTAGAAGTTCTCCTGAATGGTGTCGGAGGTCATCACATACAGGTTGCCTGCGCGGTCGTTCTCCGTGAGGTTGACGGTATCCTTTGCGCCCATGAGCGATGTACGATACCAGATCGGTTCGTTATATAGCATGTACGGCACAGCGGCATAACCGTAGCCCGCCAGACCGTTCTCGTTCATCTGATACAGGTACGGCTCATAGAGCTGCGGAGTAGTCTGATTGCTCCGACCGGTGAAGGGACCGTACGTTGGCGTAGGGTCGTATTCGGAGTCGATGTCTATCGAATATTCGGGATTGTAGGCATCGTTGTCGGGATCTTCGCCCGTGCTGCTCAATACACAAATGTTCGCATTGATCTCTATGGTGAAGTCCCGCTCGTCGAGTTTCTGCGGCGGATACCAGTCAAACTCCAGCCAGGTCACTGCCGGGTGCTCACCTTCCTCCTTACGGATCACGGTCAGCCAGTCCGTCCATTCATCAAAAACCTGAACATTGTAGTGCACGCCGCTCTTCATCGAGGTAACAATCACGCCGCCTTCGCCTGAACGCACTTTCAGTGCCACCTCACCCTGCTGGTCGCTCTCCTCCCAACCCTTCCACATACGTGACGTGAGGTTCATCACGACCGTCTGACGGTTGTTATCCAGCGTCTTGTACAGAATCTGACTCGACGCCGCCACAAAGTACGTATGCTGCAGCGACCAGTCCGCACGCTTCGACCACATAGGGATCTTGAAGTGGATTCGGTCCTGACCAAGGCTATAGCATTGGTAGTGGTACTCTTTCTCCAGATAGTCATTACCGCCTGCCTGAACCGTCTCCGGCAGCAGCATCACACAGCATAACGCCATCATCCGCAGTGCATGACGCACACGGCATGAAGTAATTACATTGTCCATCATATAGTTGATTTTATAAATTTACAGAGTTAAATTTATATCCTTGCATTTCATATGCAATATTATGCTGCAAAGATACAAAAAAAATCCCACATTTGCAAGTTTTTCTGCAATTTTGTGGGATTTATCTGATTTCTGACATCTGACTACTTTTTCACTCCCGTGGAGAAGGGTCTTCTCCGTTACGATTAGTGTTTCACACCTTCGTAACTCTCGACGGTCTTCGTCTGGATGGTGGTCACAGGATTGCCGGATTTGTCCGGCTGGGTGCTGTAGGTCGCCGTGGTCGTGTACGTACGCCAGGCTTTGCAGGAGGTCATGCCCAGCGCTACTGCACAGCACGTGAGCAGCGCCAGGACAATCGTCTCAACGATCTTGTAAATCTGTTCTTTACTCATCGTTTACTCCCTCCTGATTAGTTCAGGCTGTCAGCCACAGTGTGCCACAGATACTGGTAGAAGGTCTTGTAGCCGCTCGGGCTGTCCTTCTGTGCGAGGAACGCCTCGCGGTCTTGCAGCATCTGCTCGATGTTCTGCTTGCGCAGAGCTACGCCCTTGCTGATGCGCGAGAACAAGTTCTGCGCTGCCTTCTCCTCTTGCGAATAAGGCGTGGTGCGGGTGACGGAACTCAAGCCGCGAAGGAACAGACGCGAGCAGGCGGGGTTGGTGGTTGCAGCGACACGGTGCGTGGCGAGAACCATCTTCTGGTCAGCTGCGTGAGGGGACTTCTTGTTGATCTTGGTGAGAGCACCACTGACGGTTTTGATTGCGTCAGCATATTCTACTTTAGCCATTCGTGTTCGGCAATGGGCGCGCATTGGCTGATGCTCTGCATCATCGGGGCGCCCCATGCCTCCACTCTTCGGTCCGCAAACGCTGAGAAGTTCTATGCTTTCGCTTAATCCATTACCATGGCGCTCAAGCTCGAAGTGCCATCCGAGGCACTTCTTCAGGTTTACGTCCCGAGGGGGGAAGGCTCCTCCATGCCGATTGGGAGGGGTTAAGGGTTAGGTTTAATGGCGTTGCTCAAATTCTGAGCCGTGAGCAACAGGCGGCTTGGGGTGATCACTCCCGACAATGGCTCGACAATGCTTCGAGAATGGTTCGACATTCATTCGAGTCGGGGGTGAGTGGCGGGGAGGTGTGACGGTTGAGGCGGCGGGCGAATTGCTTGCCGTTGCGGTAGTAAAAAACCGTGTTGCCAATCTTGCCGGAGATGGAGGCGATGCCATAAGGGAGGTGAACTTGCATACAGTTTACGATTTTGTGGAGGGTTTCGGAAGGATGCCCTCTATAATAATGTCACAGGGTGGCAACTTTGAGGCGGCCGACGGTTCGCGTAAGCGACTGATGTACAGCCTGATGTGAGATGTGTAAGCGATGTGCAATTTCTCGCTCGGATTTGCCTTGAAGGTATGACCGGAGAATCTTACAAGCGCGCTTATGATTGCGCTCACCGGGTTGCGGATGGGCTTCATAGGCATCGAGCAATTGTTGCAGGCGATCTTTATCAATGTTCTCGACGTCTTGGTTTTCGTCGGGGATGTCGAGGGCGGCGAGTTGGGCGTTGTCGTAGGGGACAATGTCGAGCTGGCGCCGATCTTGGCGCTTGCGCAATTTTTTGTAGCGTTCGATGAAGAGTCCGGGAAAGTTCCGGATGTCGTTGTGCTGTGCAAACTCGCACAATTCGAGACAGGTGTCTTGGAAGAGATCTTCATCGAAGACGCGTTGGTTGAGCAGGGATGCCTTGATTTCGGGCTCGTGGGTGAGGTAGAGGTGAGAAAATTGGGTTGGGGTCAGGCAGAAGCCTTCGTAGGGGTCGGGCGGCCAATATACAGGTTGGTGGGTGGTAGTCATAACTTGAAGTCTCCTTTGATTTGCATGTTAAACAATTCGGCTTCGGCTCGAGTGTAGATGCCACCTACGCCGTTGTGGATAGCGCGGACGAGGGGTTCATCGGGGAGGGAAGGTGCACCGTTGAGGTTGCGTGGCTGGGGTTCGGGGAAATGCATGACCCAGAAGTAGGGGTTGTCCTTGGGCGCACCGTTCTCGGTGAGGAAGTCCTCCATCGCTTTTCTCGCAGCGGCGGTGCGATTCTGCCATAGTTGGAACGTGGCGGACTTGCGGCCTTGCGCCAATTCCGAGTCTTGGAAATGATTCCAGAACTCATTGCTAAACTGCTTGTATAATGCTGTGTAATCCATAACAAATAATTATAAAAATCCCGAACACCTTACACCGAACCCTATTACTATCTGTTTAGTGTTAGGTGTACGGGAGTATTATTTTTTTCTTTTTGGTTCTTTTTCTTTTCTCGCTCTACTCGAACGATCTGCTTCGCTGTATGCTTTTTGCGAAACTCGCTCATGAAATCGCGAGCACATAACAAAGAGGGGGCTAATCGAGGCACTTGAGGGTGCGGGTGATGGCGTCGGGGATGATGTTCGGATGGTCATCGGGGAAGTTGTCGAGGATGGTTTTCATCTTCGGGGTGAGTTTGGCGGCTTGGCGCTGGTACTCAGCCTTCTCGGCAGCCATGCGGCGGTAGTCGACGCCCTCGGGCATGGTGTACTTCTGCGGCTTGCCGATGATGTCAAAGACGAGAGCGAGATCGAGGGTGTAGTGGTGACCTGCGTGCTCGAACTTGCCGGAGTTCTCGCCCAACTCGGAGAGGACTTTCTCCGCGAGGATCTTGGCTTCGGGGTCGAGGGCTTCGATGCGGGGTTAACAGACGAAGCGGCGAGGACGCCCCGGAGTGTAAACAAGCAATGGCGGGGGACGGGGTTTAGAGGACAGGCACAAAAAAAGGCGAAGCCCACGAATTGTGAGCTCCGCCTCGGAGGGATAATTAGCGAGAATGCTACTTAGAGCTTTTTACCAGTCGCATCGTAGCGTTCACCATTGCGGATGATGATGACGTGATCATTTTCAATGATCTTGTAGGGACGGTTGTCTTCACCCGGGTGGAGGATGATCGGAGCCTTGAGCGAACCGTGGTGAGTGTCCGCGGAGTAGTTGATTGAACCGCTTTCAGGGACGTAGTTCTCGTCGTTGAGTTCGAAGCGGAGAGCGCCGACCTTGTCCGATTGGATGGTGAGGAAATAATATACCTCATCATCTATTGTGAGCGGCTCGGCTATGGCGGCGAGTTCGGAGCCGATATAGACGCGGAGGGGAATCTCCGAGCTTACGCTCTGAGAAGAGGACGTACTGCTTGCAACGCGGGCTATCATCGTCATATTGGTGGCGGCGCTGGGGTTACTGAAGGCTGACTGCTGATTGCTGATAGCTTGAGCGCGTCGCGGGGCGCTGGCGGAGGACTTGATGTACTTCATCGTTACGGCGCCGCTGCCCAGACGTCGGAGCAGGTAGCCCTGACCGGGACGTAGTGTCTGTAGCGAGCCTTCCCACTTGCCGTTCTCGGTGAACACGGCGAATTGCGTACGTGACTTGATGAGATCGCCCACGGTAGCATGGTCGTAGTAGTCGGCGAGTGCGTCACGTGTGCTCATCGGCGCGCTGAGCAGGTAGGCGATGCCGTTCCAGCCCTTGCGGATGGTCAGCGTGCGCTGCTCATCGGTGAGCGCCTTGCCCTCGATGGTAGTGTTGAACGCATCAGCCACGCGCACCATGTACATGTTCTTGTAGTTGGTGGCGCTCAGGCTGCCTTTCCATGCCGCGCTGTCAGGCGTGACGGTCAGCTCGGCGAACGCTTTCGTGGTCGGCGACTTGACGAGGTCACCCTCGCTGAAGCCGGACTCAATCGGGAAGATGTAGTCCAGCTTGGCGTTGGTCGGCCGCACGTACCACGATACCCAGTTCCAGCCTTCAAGCAGCGAGAGTTGCTGTACCTCACCGGCAGTGGTGCTCAGGCGGATCGGCTCCGCAGGCGATATGCCGCGCATGGCGTTCGCCTGGAACTTCTGGCGAGCCGACGGCGTGAGGTTGTATATCCTGCCTGTGGACTTCTGCCAGAGCTTGAAGCTCAGCAGCTTGCCGTTCATGTCGTTGTTGCCGTAGATGGTCAGATAGACGTAGCTGGTGTTTGTCTGACTGGCAAAGGTGTTGTTAGCCAGACCTACCAGTTCACCCTCGCAGAACACAGCCACCTGATCCAGCTCGTCGCTGTCGTAGTAGCTTGCGCCGTACTCGTTCTCGATATATACCTGTCCGCGCAGCGACATCGTGCTCGGGTTGTCCTCCTTATCAATCTTCGTATCGTCCCATGGATTGCGTGCCTCCACCGTATATTCGATATACAGCGGCTCGCTCAGTCCGTTCTCGTCGGTCAGATAGACGATGTCTGTATAGAATCCTACCGGCATCTCGTAGTCCGGGCAGAAGAGTATCGGTTTGGATTCGAGGGGATCGATGGAGCCGTACTCGGGTTCGGCTGTCAGCCATTCGGGCAGGGACTCGATCTTGAACTGATGGCGCTTGCCGGTGGTGTTGATCATGATGTCCTGATAGCAGTAGAGAGTACCGGGTTCGTTGCTCATTTCTCCATAGTACGTGAAGTAGCTCTGCGTATTCAGATCCCAGCGCAACGGGCAGCGGTCCACGAACGCTGTCCACGATACGGGCGACGGCATTGGGTTGCCGTGCAGGTCTTCCACGTCACGAACGGTGATGTAGATGTTCTGCTTGTTGATCTCGTTGTTCTGCATCTTGAGGTTGATGAGCAGTTCTTCCTGGTTGAACGTCCAGCCGAAGTTCAGCTTGCTCAGCAGGCCCTTGTCGCTGGTGGGGGCAAAGTTGGCCTTGTCGGCCTTATCAGCCAAGTTTGGCTGATTCAGTACGAGCGGTACGACCTTGTCCACCACATTGCCGTTGGCGTCGCGGAACTGGCGTTGGTCGTTGACGCTGAACACCTGCTCCAGGATGCCGTTGGGGTTGAGTTTCTGCTCCTCGAAGGGCAGATAGGCCATGAGTCCCATCTCATCGCCTACGGGCGAAGCGTTGTAGTACTCCTGTACCATCGCAGCGGGCAGCGACTGCTCGAAGATGGCCAGTTCGTCGATATTACCGACGAATCCTTCGCCGCCGAGGTACATCGCGCCGCTGATGGCGGAGAGCTTGGTAGCCGCAACGGTGTTGGTCAGTTGGCCATCCACGAACACAGCGGCCGTATTATACGAGCGGCTGAGCGTCAGTGCAAAATGGTGCCACTCATTGTCGGCGTAATCGCCTACGGTCCATAGGTTCGTACCGCTCAGCAGCACAAGCTTGCCACCATCCATTGCTATCAGCGTACCGATAGTGACGCTGTCATTGCTTACCCATCCGGCGCGGAAGAGCGGCGCGTCTGTCGAGCCGGTCTTGAACCAGAACATCAGCGTCTCGTCGTAGTTCTCGGAGCGGGCGAGCAGGTCGCCGGCGAGCTGTACCGCCTCGTTGTTGAGCGCGAGGGAGATACCTTTCTGCAGTTTCCATGTTGTGCCATTGAGGTAGAGGTTGGCGCCGTTGGCACGGTCGGTCATCACCTCGCCCTTGCCCTCGTTCATCCGGTAGTAAGCGAGCAGTTCGCGCTCGTAGCCGGTGAGGTAGTGGCCGTTGGTGGCGGCTATCTCGTCGATGTTCAGCGCTTTGGTCCAGAGGCGTGCCTCGAGCATATCGCCATCGAAGCCCTGACCATATACGAGCGGTGACGATACGTTGAACGCCGTCTCATCGGGAAGCGCTCCGGTGGCAGGGTCGGTCACCTCGCTGGTGCCGGTGAAGAAGCGGACGGTCTTCTGCTCGTTGTCGAAGGTCATGATCACACGCGTGAACGCGAGCATCGGTGACTCCAGCTGCTTTGACAGAACACGCTCTTGTCCTACCTGGGCAAAGAGACGGTTGTCGGCGGTCTTGCCAAACACAAAGTCGATGCCCGGTACCACCTCGTAGGAGAAGAACTTCTCATCCTTGTTCGGATCGGTCGGACGCACAAGCATATCGAGCGAGAACGACTTGCCGCTGAGCGAACGGTTGATCTGCGTCTTGGCGTAGGAGTTAGCCGAGCCGCTAAAGTGGATAGCCGTACCGGCGGTGATACCCGTCTCGTTGGTCACGCCCTTGAGCTGGAAGTTATTGTCCTCATCGAGGTAGTTGCCGGCTATGGGTTCCGAGAAGCGCAGCTTGAGGTCATCGCCTATACCGAGCACGGCGTTGGCAGGCTGCGGGTCGCCGAAGAGGACAGGCGGACGCGTATCTTTCACACCGCTGATCACGGGCGAAGCTTTGCTTACGAAGCCCGAACCGTAGCGGCTGAAGCTTACGGCACGCAGGTCGTACTCCTGCTCCATCGGGTCACGCTCGCCGTAGAAGCGGAACGGAGTGATGCGGCCGTTCTCAATCATCGCCTTGTTGCCCGTAGCCATGTTATAGAGGCTGTCGTCGGCATAGAAGGAGCACTGGTTGACCCACATCTCGTCGGACTCTTTGGTCAGTTTGTACTGGAACTCGATGTGGTCGAAGTTCTTGTAGTGGATATCAAACCCGCTGATATCCACCGGCAGGTAGTAGCCTACCGAGTCGCGCTGCGAGAGGGTGTTCATCACCCAGTTCTGCCGCGGAGAAGCAATCTCCACGGGGCTGGACTCGGGCATGAAGTGTACGCTGAAGTTCAGGAACGCGTAGGTCTTCATACAGTCGGCTACATTGAAGTACAGCGTCAGGTTCTCGTAGTCATCCACCTCGCCGCGCTCCACTTCCATCACCTGACGGATCACCTGACCCGGCAAGAGGAAGAAACTTATGCCCTGTACCAAAGGAGCACCGTCCATATACACTTTCGCACCATACGGGTTGCTGTCCGTGGTGAGCGAGAGCGTGAAGCCCGTACCGGTGGACGGGAAGCCGAATAGCTCTTGTCCGGCGTTCTTCAGTTCCACAATGAACTTGGCACGCTGGTCGGCAGGCACATTGCTGATCTCGTAGGTATTGATGGATATCTCCGGTTTGGCGAGTGCCATCGTACCGTTGCTGATGACCGTTCCGGGATTATAGAACTGGGTCTTCTCCTCCTTTTCGTGGATACAATAGGTAGCACCTGCCTGCGTGAAGAACACGTACGAACCATAGAGTTCGCTTTCGGCGGATTGGCCTGCATTCTCACGTATGTCGGCTGTGTTGGTCTTCCATACTGAATCCAGATTAGCGCGATAAACGCTGACGGTTATATCACCCTGGTCATCCGCAATCAGCGTGAAGCCGGTACTCTTCTTGTCCGTCTTATCGGTGGATATACGGCTGTTGGAGTCGAATTCTATCACCGGAGCGATACCCATCGAGAACTTGGATGTATTCGTAACGGTACCCAGATCAATATTATTCTTCCTTTCCGTTTGAGTTTCATCTGTGAAAAAACGATTGAGGGCATCCGCAGCGGCTGTACCAAAGGTGCCGTTGACATTTGACTTGAACCAGTCACCAATCTTCGTTGCACTCTTGAGCACATCCTCCGCCACACCGGCAGCCGCGCTGGCTGCATCGGTGCCTATCAGACCCCAACCTTGCGGCAGTTCGTTGTAACCGGCAGAGGCACTATAGCTATCCGAATGCGAATAACTATTGCCGAACGATACGCTGTACGTACCCACTTCCTGTCCGGACATGCGAGCCACCACTTTCTCCCGTTCGTTCATCACGATGAGCGTCATCCATTTCAGCATCATATTATTGAGCGCAGCAATGCGGTCGGGGTAAGCATTGTTGGAAGAAGACGGAAGAATCATCTTGTAGTACTTCGTATCCAGCGTCTCTTGGAGTGAGGCTCGCTGAACCGAATCAAGATACCAGTACACCGGTTCGTTGAGTGCATCGGCTCGGGCTTGGGCGGATGCCTCATCCGGGAATTCCATCAGCAGGCTCTGACGCTCCAAAGCCAATTGCGGAATCATGGTTTCTAAAATATAATACTGCGAATAGACGAAGGTGTTTGCGATAGCAGAACCCATCACCACTTTCTCACCGGTCACGAGGTGGAAACCGTTTCCGTCAGCATCCTTACCTTCCGCCAACACACGCATCATCCCTGCATCCCTTGCCGGCTTGCGCGCAGCGAACAGGCTGTCGTTGATGATGGATATGGTCTGTGCTTTACCTGTCAGTTGGCTGGTGGTTGCGCCGAAGAAGACGTCGGCATTGGCGCCGATACCCGTCTTGTTCTTCTTCGTGGAAGTGGAAATCTTCTGATTGGTTGAGAAGGTATAGCTGTACTTGTATCCCCACGCCCACTCGTGCGTGATCGGCAGATCGAATGAGAACTGCTTGCTCGAATTGAACGTACCACCGGTATAGGATCCTGCACCTGACGGCGCAGTTACTACACCCACATCGGTCGTAACGCTCAGACCCCATTTAGGCGTCAGTTTGACACCGGCTTCCCAGTCATAACTCTCGTTATAGGAGTAGCTATAGGTAGAGCCGGACTCTACCCATGCGGACGAACCGTTTCCTCCCGGGTCACGAACGATATCCAGCACGGTGATATCCGCTTCGGTGGAACTCAGTTGGTTCTTTTGGATTATATCACCGGCTACGAATGCGCGGAACGCATCGGTCTCTACCACCACGCCGTCGTTGTCGGTAAGCGCTACGGTGACGGTGCTGAGCGCTTCGGTACCGGTCGGTTGAGTTTGAATATTGGTCACAGAGAGCCAGATGGCGCGGTTCTTACCTTCGCTGTTCAGCTCAAAGCGTTCGCGATTGGTAGAGGACACCATACCGTTGCGTATCAGCACACTACCTCCGCGCTGCGGTACACGATCCAGACGCTGCGTCGGGTCGTTGTTATAGTAGTAGTCCTCATATGCCTGTGCCTCAAACTGATATTTGCGGTTAAGGTAGAAGACAGGATAGCCTAACAGGTAGTTGATGGTGCCATCAGCCTCCTTGTTGAACAAGGACACTTTGTTGCGTATTCCGGGATTGATACCATTGACCTCCATGCTCGGTTCACCGTAACCGTCTTGCTCCATGCCGTACATCAGTTGCTTGAGTTGCACTCTGATTGGAGAACGATAGATGCGGTCATATACGGCGTTGTAGTGCACGGTTTCTATATCTGTGCTATCGGAGCTTTCGACATTCGACTTTCGACTTTCGACTATTTCCGTCAGCGGGGCGTTGGTGAGGTCGAAGGTCTCGTTGCCTGCACCGGTAGCGAAGAGCGTGGAGTAGCCCTTGGCAGTGGCTTGTATCACTTTGTACTTCACAGGGAACAAGTCCACCTCGTACTCACCCGTTTCCGGATCCGGATGGATGATGATGCGCTTCTTTTCGATGAGCATGTTGGTCGTGCCGACGATGCGACTACCATCAGCCAAACTTGGCTGATACACTACATGCTGCACTTGCTGCATGAGGGTGTCGCGGCTGAGGTCGTTGGGGTCATGCACAAAGTGGGCAATGTTGTCGCCCTCCAGCTGCAGCACGAGTTGCAGGTCATCGCCCAGGTTGTTTGTACCCAGACCGAAGGCTTCGGGCAGGTCGCGTTGGTCAATACCGCCGGCTACACGACCCACGAGGCGCACCTTCGTCAGGTCGTAGAACCGTACGCCATCCAGCGCCTTGGTCAGAGCAAACGTGTCTGTCCCTTCCTCTACGTGCAAGATTCCTTCGCCCTCAAACACGTGTCCCGGCTTGAAGATATGCAGTGTGTAGGGCTGACCCTTGCTCAGCGTCAGCTCGAATGTTCCGTCGGTAGCCGTCTGCAGAGGTGCGCCGTTGCGCAGCACAGTGTCGCCGTTGAGGGTGAACATTGCACCGGCTACCGGTATGGTCGAGAGCTTGTACAGCGCACGACCGGTCAGACGCGTGGTGGAAGTGTTGGCGAAGTTAATACCCGATGACACAGCGTGGTCAGCCGAGAGGGTCACGCTTGCACTCTGCGCACTCGTATAATTATAACTGAATTGCGCGTACGCGTGCGTGGGCACGACAGCGTACTGCGTCGAGCCGCTGATGTCGTAGGTCAGGCTGTCGAACAGGAACGTACCATCCGCACCCGTCACCACAGAGCGGCTGACGGCCGACTGCTGGTCACCGATAGCTGACAACGTCACTGTCACTCCTGCCATGCCGCTGTTATCCGG